>Ga0208160_1000889_pt1 | contig 13249 bp, 23 predicted proteins | sample CB_VirMetaG_FD_184536 | JGI IMG/M metagenome (GOLD analysis project Ga0208160, IMG submission 184536) | Freshwater to marine saline gradient viral communities from Chesapeake Bay - CB_1504_1 Viral MetaG (SPAdes) (version 4) | ecosystem: Environmental > Aquatic > Marine > Coastal | place: USA... | reverse complement strand
TGATAATGTTACTTTTGTGGGTGAAAATGAATGGCGAAATAATTCAAATTATGGAACACCAAATCAAACAGCTTCTTTAAATTCTATGGGTCCTGCAACATACGGCACGACTGAAGAAGAAGATTTAAATTTAGCTTTAGGTTTAAGTCCAGGTAGGGCAGTAACTACTGCAATGGACGCAGCAAGAAAATATGGTCCATCTATAGCTAGTTTTATTTTTAGTGGAGGTTTAAGTGGTGGACCAGAAGCATTAGCAAAAGCTGCAGGAAAACAAGTAGTTGCGAGCAAAGTTTCAGATGCATTATCTGAAAGAGTATTGGAAAATATTACACAACAAATGGCTAGAGAAAATCAAGCTTCAGACACCGGTGGTTACCAATCTTCGTGGGGCGGCGTATCTGATTTTATGAGTGGACCAGGAACTTCTGATTACATGGGTTCTTTTAAAAAAGGTGGTAGTGTTAAAAAATCTATTAGAGAAAGAATTATTAATTTAGTTGGTGGACCATCGGCAGCAGCAGCTGAATTAGGACTAGAAGGTATTTTACAAATTTATGACCTATTGGGCATGCCTCTATTTGCAAAAGGAGGACTTGCAAAAAATAAATTAACTGATACAGTGCCTCCTGAGAAGGGCCCAGACTCACAAGGTGTTGAAAGCCTATTTAGGAGAAAATAATGGCAGAAATAGATAAATCATTACCCAATCAACCAGAAGATATTAAATTAGAAGATATTAATGAAGTTGAAACAGTTTCTGAAGAAGAAACTCCATCAACAGATGAAGTCGAAGTAATTACAACCGAAGATGGTGGAGCAGAAGTATCTTTTGACCCAAGTGCCATTGAACCACAATCAACATCTCACTTTCAAAATTTAGCTGAAGTATTAGATGATGCAACATTAGATCCATTAGGTTCTAAATTAACTTCTGATTATATGGACTACCGATCTTCAAGAAAAGATTGGGAGGACACTTATAGAAATGGTTTAGATCTTTTAGGATTCAAATACGAAAGAAGAACAGAACCATTTAGAGGTGCAAGTGGTGTAACACATCCTGTTTTATCTGAAGCTGTTACTCAATTTCAAGCACAAGCTTATAAAGAATTATTACCCGCAGATGGTCCTGTCAGAACACAAATTTTAGGATTAGAAACTCCTGCTAAACAAGACCAAGCAAATAGAGTCAAAGATTTTATGAATTATCAAATCATGGATCAGATGAAAGAATATGAACCAGAGTTTGACCAAATGCTATTCTATCTCCCTTTGAGCGGGTCAACTTTTAAAAAAGTTTACTATGATGAACTTTTGGGTAGGGCGGTTTCAAAATTCATACCTGCCGATGATTTGGTAGTTCCCTACTCAGCAACAAATTTAGATGATGCAGAAGCCGTTGTGCATATCATCAAGATGTCTGAAAATGATTTAAGAAAACAACAAGTAGGTGGTTTCTATAGAGACATCACATTAAATCCACCACAAATGTCTAGCGATGAGATTACAAAAAAAGAACAAGAGCTAGAAGGAATCAAACAAAATAAACAAGATGATATTTATACATTATTAGAATGTCATGTTAATTTAGATTTAGAAGGTTTTGAAGATTTAGATTCACAAGGTATGCCAACAGGAATTAAACTTCCGTACGTGGTAACAGTTGAAGAATCATCTAGAAAAGTTTTATCTATTAGAAGAAATTATGCAGAGAATGATATTAAGAAAAACAAAACAAATTATTTTGTGCATTTCAAATTTTTACCTGGTTTAGGTTTTTATGGTTTTGGATTAATTCACATGATTGGTGGATTATCTAGAACTGCTACATCTGCATTAAGACAATTGTTAGATGCAGGAACTTTAGCAAATTTACCAGCCGGATTTAAATCTAGAGGTATTAGAGTTAGAGATGATGCTCAACCATTACAACCTGGAGAGTTTAGAGATGTAGACGCACCTGGTGGTAACATCAGAGATCAGTTTATGACTTTACCTTTTAAAGAACCAAGCGCGGTCCTTTTACAATTGTTAGGTGTAGTTGTGGGTGCTGGTCAACGGTTCGCGGCTATCGCAGATATGCAAGTAGGTGACATGAATCAACAAGCGGCTGTTGGAACAACAGTAGCGCTTCTTGAAAGAGGTTCAAGAGTTATGTCCGCTGTACACAAAAGATTGTATGTGGGTCTTAAACAAGAATTTAAATTATTAGCACAAGTATTTAAAACATACTTACCAAAAGAATATCCATATGATGTTGTAGGAGGTCAAAGACAAATTAAACTAACAGACTTTGATGACAGAGTTGATATTTTACCCATAGCTGATCCAAATATATTTTCTCAAACACAAAGAATTTCTTTAGCTCAAACACAATTGCAACTTGCTCAATCAAATCCTCAAATACATAACCTGTACCAAGCGTACAGGTCGATGTATGAAGCAGTTGGTGTAAAAAATATAAACGCTATTTTACCACCACCACAACAACCAATGCCTAAAGATCCATCTTTAGAACACATTGATGCTTTAGCAGCTAGACCTTTTCAAGCATTTCCAGGTCAAGACCATAGAGCACATATTGAAGCTCACTTAAACTTCATGCAACTTAATATGGTAAGAAATGCTCCAATGGTTATGGGTTCAATACAAAAAAATATTTTAGAACACATATCTATTATGGCTCAAGAACAAGTTCAGTTAGAGTTTGTTAGAGAGTTTGGTCAATTACAAGTATTACAACCACAAGCACAAGCTAACCCAGCCGTTGCACAAGTCATTCAACAAATCACACAAAAGATTGAAGCAAGAAAAGCACAACTAATTGCTGAAATGACACAAGAATTTGCAATGGATGAAAACAAAATTACATCGCAAATGGATGGAGACCCATTATTAAAATTAAAATCAAGAGAAGTTGACTTACGTGCAATGGAAAATGAGCGTAAAAAAGTCAATGATGAAGAAAGAATTAATCTTGATAAGATGAAAGCAATGATGAACCAAGCTAATCAAGAAGAAAAACTTGAACAAAACGAAGATTTGGCTAAACTACGAGCTGGAGTAAGTCTTGCAAAGATGGGAATCAATCAAGCAAAGATAAATATTAATGATTAATAGGAGCAGTATGAGAAAACAGTTGAGTGGTGGACAGAAAAAAGTTAAAAAAGTAATGAAAGAGTTCAAAAGAGGTGAGTTGAACATTGGAAAATCACCAAAAAAAGTGAAATCCAGAAAACAAGCAATAGCAATCGCGCTTTCTGAAGCAGGATTGTCTAAAAATAGGAAAAAAAGATGAAAAAAACTGCAGTAACAAAATATAAAACTGGCGGAAAACCTGTTGAGATGTCAAAACCTAATGAATCTCAAAAACAAAAGGTTAGAGGTCAGAAAAAAATGTTAAAAGAAAAGCAAAGAACAGCAACTTGGTACTAATTTATGTTTCCGTGGGGATTATTAGGTCAAGGTTTAAAAGCTGGGCTTGAAATTTACAAAAATAAGAAGGCAGCTGACGTTGCAATGTCAGAAGCTAAACTTCTTCACGTGGAAAAAATGAAACGTGGAGAAATTGAGTTTACTGGAAAGATTGCAGAGAATCAAAAATCAGACTGGAAGGACGAATTTGTACTTTTGACAATTTCCTCACCACTGTTTTTATTGGCATATTCTGTATTTGCAGAAGATGAGAAAATGCAAGCAAAAATTGATCTATATTTTCAAAAATTACAAGAGATGCCCTGGTGGATAGTTGGCCTTTGGGTAACAGTAGTTACAGCTATATATGGACTTAAGGCTACAGATGTGATAAATATGAACAAAAATAAATAAGGAGAAAATTATGGCTAATCCAAGATATAATTTACAAGTTGCAAACAAAAGAGTTGCAAAAAAAGATGGTGGAATGATGAAACCTGTAGATAAAAATAAAAATCCAGGTTTAGCAAAATTACCAAAAACAGTTAGAAACAAAATGGGCTACATGAAAAAAGGTGGAATGGTAGACCAAAGAAACAAAGCATCTAAAGAAATTTTTAAATTATCAAAAGGAGAAAAACCAAGAGTTAAAAAAAGTATGGGTGGAATTTTGAAAAGAGTTTCTAGAGATTTCAAAAAAATGAAACCTAAATCAAATTCTACTGTTCCTAAAAAAACAGTTCGTCCTGAATTACCAAATAGAGTAAGAACATTTAGAAAAGAAAAAGCTGTTGGTGGAATGTTAAAGAAAGTATCTAGAGATTTTAAAAAAATGAAACCTTTATCAAAACCTTCTTCTCCTGGTCCTACAAGACCAGCTCCTGAACAATTACCAAATAAACCAATGAGAAGATTTAAAACACAAAAGGAAAAATAATGGGAATTTTTGGAATAGCTAAAAAAGGTTTAGGTCTTCTTGGTAAAAAGAAAAAATTTACTTCAGCAGGATTAGATAGTCCTGTAATTAAAAGTGTAAAACCAAGTGTACCAAAAACAGGTACAGAAAAAGGAATTAGTATAATGAGAAAGCTAAATCAAAGAGTAAGAGCAACTAATTCAAGATTGAAACAACAAATTTTTGAAACAAAACAAAAAATGAAAGAAGTAGAAAAAAGCACAAGAAACAAAGCTACAAAAGATAAAGTAGAAAAAGATATAGAAAAAGGTTATAAATCAGTTGTAAAAGGAAAATAAAATGGCAAACAAATTTTTTAATAAACAAGTAACTCCAAGAAAACGTTATGCAGTAGGTGGTGTAGTTAAAACTGCAGTAAAAGCAGCGGCAAAATCAAAAGCTGCTACAAAAGCAAAAGAAGTTATTTCTAGAAAAACAAAAGAGTTCACATCTAGTTTAAGTAAAGCAAAAGAAAAAATGTACAAAGATCTAGGGCTTAGTAAAGAATACAAAGCAGCAAAAGATGCTCCAGTTGAAAGACCATTTGGTGGTGCCTTCAAAGAAAAAATGAAATCAGTTGAAAAGAAAGCTAGAAAAAAATTAGGTATTGGTGAAAACGAAGGTGTATTTGCAACATACAAAAAAATGAGAGAGAAGTATGGATTGAAAGGTGATATTCCTTCAAGATTTAGAAGATTTGGAGGCAAAAGAGTTAAAGGTAAAACTTTTGAAGAAAGAGCCGACACAATTTCTAAAATGACAAAAGAGAACAAATAATGCCTGGATTCGGAATAGCAAAAAAAGGACTTGGTTTATTAGGGAAATCTGCTCTTAAAAGAGTCAAACAACAAATACAAAAAACACCTAACAAAAATTTTAGACAAGATAAATCTTATACATTAGACATTCCTTCGAAAAGAAATCCAAATCAAAAAACTTTTCAACGTATTGAAGGTGGTAAAGAACAAAAGAAAAAAGCTATTCAACAACAGCAAGATATATATAATAAACAAAAAGAAGATTACAGATCACCTTTTAAAAAAGGTGGTTCAGCAAAACCTGGCCTATGGGCTAACATTAATAGAAGAAAACGATTAGGTATTTCAAGACCAAAATCTAAATCAACTATATCAGCTAAAGCGTATGCAAATATGAAAGCTGGTTTTCCTAAAAAGAAAAAATAATGGCAATATCTGTACTAAAAGGATTGGGCAAAGCTTTTTTAAAGTCAGCTAAAAAAACAGGAAAAGCTGTTCAGAAAAAAGTTGATAAATTTGCAGAAAAAGAAATTAAAAAAATGAATAGCAAAAAAGCTTCTGATCAAATTAGTGCTTGGAGTAAACCAGGTATACCAGCAACAGTATATGCAGTTAAAAAAACTGCAGATGATAAAAAGAAAAAATAATGTTTAGAAGACAATATAAATCAGGTGGCAAAACAGCAGCCTGGCAACGTAAAGAAGGTAAAGATCCAAAGGGCGGATTAAATAGAAAAGGTATTGCATCTTACAGAAGAGCAAATCCTGGTTCTAAACTTTCTATGGCTGTAACTACTAAACCATCAAAATTAAAAAAAGGATCAAAAGCTGCTAACAGAAGAAAATCATTTTGTGCTAGAATGAGTGGTATGAAAAAAAGATTAACTTCTGCAAAAACGGCAAACGATCCAAATTCAAGAATTAACAAATCACTTAGAAAGTGGAATTGCTAATATTAGGTAGAGGAGAGAATGGACGATCCAATAAATATACTTTATAAAATCCAAAGAAATGCTAGAAATAGTTTACAAACTATTGGAGACGCTATGATTAGCGGAGGGGTTGACAATATGGAGAAATATAAGTATCTATTAGGTCAGGCACATGCCATACAATTAATATTACAGGATATCTCTAACCTGCTACAAGATAAGGAGCAAAATGATGAAAAACCAGACACAACAAATGTCGTCGCCGTCGATTTCAGCGGAGAGTACGGAAATACCGAAGACTAAATCAGCACTTTTAGAAAAATACCAATCACAACCAAATGACGAAGTAAAAGGCAAAAAAAGAATTGATGAAACAAATGTTGATTCAATTGTAGATGATTTGCCAAATCCTTCTGGATATAGAATTTTAGTTTTACCTTTTACACCAAAAGATAAAACCAAAGGTGGAATTATAATTGCACAAGAAACTTTGGATAAATTAAGAATCGCAGTTAACTGCGGATATGTTTTAAAAATTGGACCATTAGCTTATGCAGATAAAGAAAAATTTGCAACAGGTCCTTGGTGTAAAAAAGGAGATTGGGTGATCTTTGCCAGATATGCTGGTTCAAGATTACCAATAGAGGGTGGAGAAGTGCGAATATTAAACGATGATGAAGTCTTGGGAACTATAAAAGATCCTCAAGCAGTACTTCATCATATCTAACAACATAGGAAGGCACTATGCAAGAAGACGCAAAAAAAGAAGAACTAATTGATGTAGGCGAAAAAGAAGGCGCTGAAATTAATTTAGATCAAGACAACGAGCAGACAGAAGAAGCCGTTGCAGAAGAGAAAGTAGAAGAGATTAAACAGGAAGAAGCTCCTGTAGAAGAAAAAGCTGTAGAAGAGAAAAAGGATGATAAAGAGGACGAGTTAAAAGCTTATAGTGATGGCGTTCAAAAACGTATTGCTAAACTTACTCGTAAAATGAGAGAAGCAGAAAGACAAAGAGAGGAAGCTATTGCTTTCGCTCAATATGCTAAAAAAGAAAGAGACGAACTACAAGGTCGTTTCTCTAAACTTGATAAGTCTTATGTATCTGAATTTGAAAACAGAGTTAAGACAAACATGGACGCTGCAAGACAAGCTTTAAAAACAGCTATCGAAGCACAAGATGTTGAAGGTCAAGTAAGAGCACAAGAGCAAATGGCTAACTTAACTGCTGATGCAGCTAGATTAGCTTCTTTGAAGTCAATACAGCAAGAACAACCAAAAGAAGTAGAAAAAGAGATCAATATCACACCTCAAAGAAGTGCATATGAAGCTCCAGCTACAGACCCTAAAGCAGAGGTTTGGGCATCTAAAAATGCTTGGTTTGGTAATGATTCTGCAATGACTTACACTGCTTTTGATCTACATAAAAAACTAGTCGAGGAAGAAGGTTTCGATCCTAAATCTGACGAATACTATTCGGAAATTGATAAAAGAATAAGACTTGAATTTCCGCATAAATTTGATAAGATGCCGGGTAATACTATAGAAAGAGCAAAACCTGCTCAAACTGTAGCTTCAGCTAATCGTCCTAGCATGACAGGACGCAAAAAAACTGTGAGACTCACTCCATCACAAGTAGCAATCGCTAAAAGATTAGGAGTGCCACTCGAAGAGTACGCAAAACAATTAACCACGAAGGAGGCATAAGCGTATGGAACAAGATAAAAACATAAAAACTTCTCGTGCGAGTCAAACAAGAGAAAAGGACAAACGTCCTCAAACTTGGACTCCCCCGTCATCACTTGATGCACCACCTGCGCCTGATGGATTCAGGCAAAAATGGTTGAGAGCTGAGACTATGGGCTTTGATGATACAAAGAACATGTCTGGCAAGATGAGATCTGGATGGGAACTCGTAAGAGCAGACCTATATCCGGATTCAAATTATCCGACCGTTAAAGAAGGCAAATATGCAGGGGTCATAGGGGTAGGCGGCCTATTGCTGGCTAGGATACCAGAGGAGATCGCACAGTCTAGAGAAGCTTACTTTCGTAAGCAGACCAAAGACAGAGACGATGCAGTCAACAACGATCTCATGAAGGAACAGCACCCAAGTATGCCGATCGATAGTGATCGACAAACACGTGTAACCTTCGGTGGTACTAAGAAGAGTTAATCTTTTAACGATTCGAAAACACCGAGTAACTAAAAACTAATAAGGAGTAATAACCTATGGCAAACATAAACACCCAAGGTTTCGGTTTAATTGCTGCGATGAGAGTTGGTAACACACCAGCTATCTCCGGCCAATCTAAATATGAAATCGATGCAGGTGAATCGAATGCTATTTACAATGGAGAGCCAGTAAAGATTGATATCAATGCTTCTACTGGTGGCTATATTGTAACTGCCGCGGCAGGTACTGCTTCAGTTGGTGTTTTAAATGGTGTGTTGTACACAGATGCAACTACTAAAAAACCAACTTGGAGTAACTACTACCCAGCAGCTACAACTCCAGCAAATAGTGAAGACATCACTGCATTTGTAAATGATGATCCTAATCAGGAATTTATCATTGCAACAAACGCTACTTTAGGCGGCACTCTAGCATTAAGAAAATCCAAAGTTGGATTAACTTACGCTACGACAGCAGCAGCTGGAAGTACAGCAAACGGAAAATCTTCTGTAACTTTAGACATCTCAAGTGCAGCTACAACAGCTAAACAATTGAGAATGGTTAGAGTGGCTGAAGACCCAGAAAACTCAGATCAAGAAGCAGCATACTGCTCTGTAGTTGTTAAAATCAACTTACATCAGATGACTGTTGGATCTTTGGCAACAGGCATATAATAGGAGGAATAAATTATGGCTATATCACGATCACAACTAGTTAAAGAACTAGAGCCAGGTTTAAATGCACTATTTGGCCTGGAATACAAAAGATACGAGAACGAACATGCTGAGATTTTCGATTCAGAAAATTCTGACAGAGCTTTTGAAGAAGAAGTAATGTTATCTGGATTCGCAAATGCTCAGGTGAAAGGTGAAGGACAAGGCGTTTCTTACGACCAAGCTCAAGAAACTTTCACTTCTCGTTACACTCACGAAACAATAGCTCTTGCTTTCTCAATCACTGAAGAAGCGATTGAAGACAACTTGTATGACAGACTTGCGTCTAGATATACAAAAGCTTTAGCAAGATCTATGGCGAACACTAAGCAAGTAAAAGCTGCGAATGTATTAAACAATGCATTCAATTCAAGCTACGTTGGTGGAGATTCAGTAGAACTTTGTTCTACAGCTCACACAACTATAGCTGGATCTTTCTCTAATGAGTTAGCAACACCTGCTGACTTAAACGAGACATCTTTAGAGCAGTCATTAATTGACATTGCTGCTTTCACAGATGAGAGAGGCTTAAAAGTTGCTGCTAGAGGAATGAAATTAATTATCCCTAGTGAATTACAATTCACTGCGGAAAGATTAATGAAATCTGCTGGCAGAGTTGGTACTGCTGATAACGATATCAACGCAATCGCGAATATGGGAATGATCCCTCAAGGTTATGTAATTAACCATTACTTAACTGATTCTGATGCGTTCTTTATCAAAACAGACGTACCTAATGGCTTAAAAATGTTCGTAAGATCACCTATCAAAACTTCAATGGAAGGTGACTTCGATACTGGTAACGTAAGATACAAAGCTAGAGAAAGATACAGCTTCGGCTGGTCTGACCCTAGAGGTATCTTTGGATCACCAGGAGTATAATAAGCAATTTTGAGGCGGGACCACAATCCCGCCTCATTTAAAATGTAAAAAGGTGTTATGAAAGAATTCCGAGTACAAATCAGAGCATATGGATATTATGGTGACTTCAGAATTATGTCTGAAGACGATCCAATATCTATTGAAAATGCAATAGTTGACAAACTAGGAAAAAATGATATTGTCTGGGAAGTTGATGGATTTTATAATCAATCAATAAAATATATAACCTATGAGGAGGTTATAAAAAATAATGATGCAACAACATCTACACGATCTATACAAACAGAAAAAAGTATTGGATCTACAATGGGAACAGGAGCATCTTAATGAGGGTAGATATACTCTCAATATGGTTAAAATTGACCATAAGGTCAGAGAAGTAATTAATCATATAAAACAAGCTGAAGCTCAAAAAGCTCATCTTGATAATAAGATTGAAGACGCTGTTCCACAAGTTTCAGTAGCTACTTAATAAAAAGCTACATCGTTGGAAAAAATCAACTCCACTTTACAGGACCTCTTGCACTCTATCAAAAATTAACATATAATATCATCACTATACAATATAAATTCTGCATGGACGAGTATAGTCGACGGCCTAGAGACTATGCGGAAATAACTAGGAGGATAAAACTATGGCACAAACAACATTTTCCGGCCCAATTAAAGCTGGAACAATATCAAACACAACTGGAACTACATTAGGATCAAATATTGCTAACGTTGGTCAAGTAGTAATGTCGCAATCTGCTGCAATTACTCAATCAACTTCAGCTGCTGAATCTGGAATCGTAATTCCTGCAAACAGCCAAGTATTAGAAGCAACTGTTTTTGTAACAACTGCTTATGATAACTCTGCTACTTTAAGTATTGGTACTTCAGCTACTTCTACTGAATTAGCAACTGCTGTTGCGGTTTCAACTGTGAACACAATTAAATTAGCATCTCAAGCTACAATTACAGATGCTGATAATTGGAAAGACATTGGAACAAGTGATGTTAAAATTTACACTAAATCATCTGCAACAACTGCAGATGCTGGTGTTGCTATTTTGACTGTAACATACGTTCAAAATAATAATTTAGCATAATACTAATTATTGTGGGCCTTCGGGCCCACATAAAATTTAATGGAGATTAAAATATGAAATCAGATGTAAAAGCAGTAAGAGTTACTGGAACAGGTTCTGTATTTGCTGGAAGAACAAGATTGAGAGGAATTATTCTTTCTAACTCAACAGCAGGCGCTGGATCTATAACTTTACAAGATGGAAATTCAGTCACACAATTTATAGGTGATGCACCAGCAGGTGATGTGTTTGCATTTAATATTCCAGAAGATGGAATTTTATTTGTTGATGGCATGACAGTTTCTGCATTCACAAGTTTAACTGCTGCGACTATATTATTAGACAAATAGGAGGCTAGATGGCTACCTCTGGTACTACATCATTCGATCTAACGATCGACGACATTGTTGAAGAAGCTTTTGAAAGAACTGGCATTAAAGGTGTAAGAACCGGACGTCAGTTAAAACAAGCTAGGACTTCTCTAAATATTTTATTTGCAGAATGGGGTAATAGAGGTGTGCACCTTTGGAAGGTAAAATCTGCAACAATACCTTTAGTGTTAGGTCAAGCAGAATATAATTATGCAAACGACAACACTAACTTTCCAACAGATATTAATGATGTATTGGAAGCTTATGTTAGAGATAATACAACAGCCGCAGCTCCCGTTGATACAACTTTATCAAAAATAGATAGATCAGATTACGCAGCACTACCAAACAAATTATCTCAAGGCACACCTTCACAATATTATGTTCAAAGAACTGTAAGCCCAAGTGTATTTTTATATTTAACACCTGGCTCATCTTTTTCTGGAGCTAATTATCAATTAAAATTTTATTACATTGCAAGAATTGAAGATGCAGGTGCATATACTAATACTGCAGATGTTGCATATAGATTTATACCTTGTATGATTTCTGGTCTTGCATATTATTTAAGTATGAAAGTATCTCCAGAAATGACTCAAAATTTAAAATTAATTTATGAAGATGAATTACAAAGAGCATTGACTGAAGATGGTCAAAGAACTTCTGTATTTATTTCACCACAAACATTTTATGGAGATGGAGTATAATGGCTAATTTTGCTAGAGGAAAATTTTCACAAGCTATTTCTGATAGATCAGGTCAAGCATTTCCATATACAGAAATGGTAAAAGAATGGAATGGTTCTTTTGTTCATATATCTGAATATGAAGCTAAACATCCTCAATTAGAACCAAAACCAAGAATTGTCGATCCACAAGGTTTACAAAATGCACGACCCGCGAGAACCGAACCAACGGTACCTAATTTATTATCATCAAACCCATTTACAACAACAGCGTCTTCTGGAACTATTTCTGTTTATGAAGATGCGCATGGAAGAACAACTGGACAAACTGTTGTATTTAGAAATGCAACAACAGGAAATGGAATTACAGAAAGCAACTTGAATAATGCAAGTGGCTTTACCATAACAGTAACAGATGCAAATAATTATACATTTGCATCAGGTGAAACTGCTGCGGTTTCAGGAAGAATAGGAGGAGCGTTTGCATCGGCTGGTCCGGTAACGATTACACCATAATGGCATATACATATTCAAATTTAAAAACAGATATTAGAAATTATACAGAAGTAGATAGCAATGTTTTATCTGATTCTGTTTTAACTACGATTGTTAAAAATGCTGAAAATAGAATTTATAGAGATACAGACTCTGATGATGACAGATTTTATGCAACATCAAATCTACAAGCTGGAAATAGATATGTAACAATTCCATCGGATTTAAGATTTATTAGATATGCTCAATTGACTGATTCATCTGGAAATCAAGTTTATTTAGAACAAAGAGATACTTCTTTTATGGCAGAATATTATGATACTCCAGGAACTCAATCAGGCCTTCCTAAATACTATGCTAATTGGGATGCTAATTATTGGGTAGTGGCTCCTACACCAGATTCAACTTATTTGATTACTCTAGCTTACAATAAACAACCTGATTCTATAACAACTTCTGACTCTGCAACGACTTATGTAAGTAATAAATATCAAGATTTACTTTTGTATGCTTCTCTGGTAGAAACATATGGATACTTGAAAGGTCCTGCAGATATGTTACAATACTATGAGCAGGCTTATCAAAGAGCTTCTCAAACGTACTCTATCGAACAACAAGGTAGAAGACGCCGAGACGAATATGACGATGGTGTTATTCGTACTCCTTTAAAATCAGTAAACCCATCACAATAAATTAAGGAGATAAAATAAATGGCTAACATAGTACCTGACTCTTTTAAAACAGACTTACTTGGTGGCGTGTTTGATTTTGATTCTGGTGGATCAACTTTCAAATTAGCGCT
>Ga0208160_1000881_pt1 | contig 13327 bp, 19 predicted proteins | sample CB_VirMetaG_FD_184536 | JGI IMG/M metagenome (GOLD analysis project Ga0208160, IMG submission 184536) | Freshwater to marine saline gradient viral communities from Chesapeake Bay - CB_1504_1 Viral MetaG (SPAdes) (version 4) | ecosystem: Environmental > Aquatic > Marine > Coastal | place: USA... | reverse complement strand
TTCATGTGTTTTGAAGATGGTGTATGGCACATTGCAACTGAGTTTACTGGTGCAGCAGCAGCTGTTACTGGTGCGTTTGCATTTGCAGCTTAATAAATAATTAATGTGGGCCTTCGGGCCCACACAATTTTAATAGGAGAAAATTATGGCAAGTAAAGGCGATATACAAGCAACTAGATTTGAAGCTGCTACAACCACTGCTATTGTTGCGCCCCCAGTTAGATTAAGAGGTATTATTGTATCTAACAGTGACACAACAAATGCAGGCAAAGTAACTTTGACTACAACTTCACAAGCAGGTGAAGCTTTATTTACTGCAGATTGTCCAGCTGGAGATGTAATTAACTTTTCATTCCCAGAAGATGGAATTTTATTTCCAAAAGGAATATTTGTTTCAACATTCACAACTATTTCAGCTGTAACTTTATTAACAGATAAATATTCAGGGCCGAACTTAAGAGCATAGGGGGTTAGATGGCTAACACTACTTCCGGTACATACGTCTTTGATAAGAACTTTGCAATTGATGAAATAATTGAAGAGTCTTATGAAAGAATTGGCTTGCAGCCAAATGCAGGTTATGATATTAAAACGGCGCGACGTTCCTTAAACATTCTATTTCAAGAGTGGGCAAACCGAGGTTTGCACTATTGGGAAGTTGCAAATAACTCAATAACTTTAGTAGATGGTCAAGCAACTTATACAATGTATCGTTCGCCCGGTGATGGCACTTCTGACGCCACTAGTGTATATGGCGTTGATGATATATTGGAGTGCTCTTATAGGAATGCATCTTCTATAGATACACCTTTAACAAAAATTAATAGATCAGCTTATCAAGCTTTATCTAATAAATCATCTGAAGGACAACCTGTACAATATTTTGTACAAAGATTTATAGACAGAGTTACAATAACTTTATATCTTACTCCAGGCTCAAGTGAAGCAGGTAATACAATTAACTATTATTATGTCAAAAGGATACAAGATGCTGGAATTTATACAAACGCAACCGATGTACCTTATAGGTTCGTTCCTTGTATGTGTGCGGGCCTTGCTTATTATTTGGCTATTAAAAAAGCGCCACAAAGAATCCAAGAATTAAAAATGCTTTATGAAGATGAATTACAAAGAGCTTTACAAGAAGATGGTTCTTCTTCAAGTGCATACATAACCCCAAAAACTTATTATCCAAATGTCTAATTTATCTAGAGGAAAATACGCACAGGCAATATCAGATAGAAGTGGTCAAGCATTTCCATATTCTGAAATGGTTACTGAATGGAATGGAGCCTTTGTCCATTATTCAGAATTCGAGCCTAAGCATCCACAGTTAGAGCCAAGACGATTCACGGCTGACGGACAAGGATTACCAAAAGCTAGACCTGCAAGAGTAGAACCTGCTACACCAAATTTATTACAATCAAATCCATTTAGTTTAACTTCAGGATCAGGAACTGTTTCTGTTTATGAACCAAGTCATGGAAGAACAACAGGTGATTTAGTTGTATTTAGAAATGTTGATGGTACTCCTGGAGGAATTGCATTTTCTGTATTTGAAAATGCAAATGGATTTAGTATAACAGTAACAGACACAAATAATTACACGTTCTCATTAGGTGCTACACCTACAAGAACAGAAAAAGGAGGAGGTATAACTGTGACTGCTGGTCCAGTGACCTTGACACCATAATGACATACGCAGAACTAGTACAAAAAATTAGAGATTATTGTGAAGTAGATTCAAATGTATTTACATCTACTATTGTAGATGGGTTTATAAATGACGCTGAATTAAGAATTTTAAGAGAAATAGATTCTGATAATAATAGACAATATGCTCAAGCAGATATTGTTGCAGGTCAAAGATATGTAAATACACCTTTAATTAATGATGAAACTTTAATTATTCGATCAGCTCAAATCACCAATTCTACAGGTGGAGCAGATAATTCAAGTAGATCTTTTTTAGAATACAGAGATACAAGTTTCATATCCGAGTATAATCCAACAGGAGTACAAGGAGTTCCTAAATATTATGGTTATTGGGATGAAAATACAATTATACTGGCTCCAACACCAGATCAAAATTATAACATGCAGATAAATTATATCTTGAAACCAACTGGATTATCAAGTAGTAATACACAAACATACTTAAGTAAGGAATTTCCAAACGGCTTATTGTATGCATGTTTAGTTGAAGCTTTTGGCTTTTTAAAAGGTCCTATGGACATGATTCAGTATTATGAAAAAAGATATGCTGAGTCAGCACAAGGGTTCTCAATTGAACAAATGGGTAGACGAAGAAGAGATGAATATCAAGATGGTTCACCTCGAATTCGACAACAACAATAATAGGAGTAAAAAATGGCAATAACACAAGCGGTTGCAAATAGTTTTAAAAAGGAAGTGCTAGAAGGAAAACATGATTTTCAATTTTCTGGTGGTGATACTTTTAAACTTGCTTTGTATACTTCAGCTGCAACATTAAGCTCTGCTACTACAGTTTACACAACAACTAACGAAGTTCCGGCTTCTGGTCAGTATACTGCAGGTGGAGGAACTCTAGTAAAACCAAATCCAAGTACTTCAGTTGCATCAGGAGTTGCAATTGTGGACTTTGCGGATTTATCTTTTACTGGTGTTACAATTACAGCTAGAGGTGCGTTAATTTATAACACTTCAACTTCCAATGCGGCAGTTGCAGTTTTAGATTTTGGTGCAGACAAAACAGCAACTTCAGGAACATTTACAATTCAGTTCCCAGCTTTCACAACTTCAGCAGCGATTCTTAGAATTGGTAACGCGTAATAGGAGGACTTTCCTATTATGGCCAATACTTGGGGCTCTCTTGCTTGGGGTCAAGGAAACTTTGGAGAACAAGGTAATATAACTGTACCCGTTACGGGTATAGGTGGGAATCCTATTGCCTGGAATGCAGGTAGTTTTGGTTCTTCAAGTTTTGGTGGTACCGCAAATGCTATTCCATTAAATTTATCAGAAGAAACTGTAACTGGTGAAATTAATGCTGGTTGGGGTAGATTAACTTGGGGTGAAAACGCCTGGGGTATTGCTGGTGATGTTTTAGTTCAAGGTGTTGGTTTAAATATTGGTTTAGGCGTTGGAACTGTTACAGCAGGAGCTGATATAGATGTTAATGGTCAACAACAAAATATATCTATAGGTGATCCATTAATTACTACAGCTACAGAAATTTTCTTAAATCAAAATCCATTACCTAATCTAACAATAACAGAAGGAACAGTAGACGCTGCTCCTGATGCAGAAGTAACTGGTCAACAATTAAATACAGGTTTAGGTTCTTTAACTGTTTATAATGAACAAGGTTGGGGAAGAGATAGATGGGGCGTTGAAGAATGGGGCGCAGAAGGTATTTGGGAAGAAGTTCAACTTAATAATACAAATTTAGGTTTAGGTGTAACTTCAGGTGTAAGAGAAACTTGGGGTCAAGATGAATGGGGAGCAAGCACTACAGAATGGGGTGGAAACTCAATTACAGATGTAGATATATTAACTAAGGCTTTTCCAACTGGTCAAGAATTAACAGCAGCTGAAGGAACAGTAGATCCTAGTCCAGATGCTACAGTTGTAGGTATAGGTTTATCTGCAAGTGTTGCTGTAGGATCCGTAGTTGAAGCAGATGCTAATGTTACAACTACAGGAAATGCATTAGAAATAGCTCAAGGACAAGCAGAATTAGACGCTGTAACTATTGCAAGTATTACTGGACAACAGTTAAATATTAGTTTAAATAGTGCAGTAGCAGGTGCTTCGGCAGAGGTTAGACCAACTGGAAATCAGTTGACAATAACTTCAGGAAGCATTAATGTACAATCTTGGCAGATTGTCGACACCGGAAATAGTGTCACTTGGAATGAGATTGACACAGCCGCTTAAATTTAGTAAAAATAAAATATAAGGATTTAAAATTATGGCATCAAGTTATTCAACAGATCTTAAACTAGAGTTAATGGTTACCGGTGAAAAAGCTGGTTTATGGGGTGACATTACAAATACAAACTTAGTAATTGTACAACAAGCTATCGCTGGTTTTGAACAAGTTGCATTAAATGCAACAACAGGTGCAACTCTTGCATTTACAAACGCAGCAACTTCAAATGGTAAAAATGCAGTTATCGAATTAACTGGAACAATCACAGGTAATGTTGATGTTACTATTCCAGCAAGTGTAACTAATAAAGTTTACATTGTTAAAAACAGCACATCAGGTGCTTTCACTGTAACGGTAAAAGTTTCTGGTCAAACAGGTGTAACTTTCTCAGCTACTGATAAAGGTGCAAAACTTGTATATGTAAATGGAACTGATGTTGCAGATTCAAACATTGGAAAAGTTTCAAATGATATTTCTCCATCACTATCTGGAATACTAGATACAAATGGTAATGACATTATTGTTGATGACGCTGGTGCAATTGAAGATGATTCAAATAATCCATACATTAGATTTCAAAAAACAGCTTCAGCTGTAAACTTTTTAGATGTAACTAACCAAGCAACTGGTTCAGCACCAGATGTTGCAGCAGTTGGAACTGATACAAACATTGATTTTAATTTAACTCCAAAAGGAATTGGAAGAGTTACATTAAATGGTAATGGTAAGATTAATGGTCTTGCAGAAAAAGTAACTGTTAATGGAACATTTACTTCTAACATAAACTTTGACACAAACACTCAAGCAGTTCAATTAGATACTGCAGCAGCTTCTGCAAACTTTACAGTTAACTTAAGAGGTGATGGTTCAAATTCTTTAGATGCTTCTATGGATACAGGTGAATCAGTTACCATTGCATACATTTCAAAACAAGGTGCAACAGCATATTATAATACAACAGTACAAGTAGATGGCTCAGTTGTAACTCCAGTATGGCAAGGTGGATCAGCACCTTCAGCTGGTAATACAACATCAAATGATGTGTATACATTCACAGCTATTAAAACAGCTTCGTCTACATTTACTGTATTAGCAGCTCAAACGCAGTTTGCGTAATAGGAGGAATATAGAAAGATGCCAATTATAGGTACACTTGCAGGAGGATCAGCAGGGGGATTTGGACAAAGAAAAGGTGGAATAGCTTTTGATGTCGACTATCTTATTGTTGCAGGTGGTGGCGGTGTTAACTGGATTTTTTCTGGTGGCGCAGGCGCAGGCGGTTATAGAACTTCATATCCAGGTGGAACACAATTAACTATAAAAGACGCAGTAACAACAGTCACTGTAGGTGGTGGCGGAGCTGCAGGTAATCCTGGAAACTCAGGAGATGGAACTCCTGGAGTAGATTCAAGTGTAGGAACTTTTGCAGCCTCTGGCGGAGGTAAAAATAGTGAACCAGGTGGATCTGGAGGTTCTGGATCTACAGGAAACGCTGGAGGATATACTCCACCAGAAGGAAACAATGGTGGTAGTCCTGTTCAAGGTGGACAAGGCGGTGGCGGAGGAGCTAACCAAGTTGGACAAGATGGAACTCCTACAGGTCCGCCGTTGCAAGGTAATGGTGGCCCAGGTGGAGCAGGATCAGCTTCTTCTATTACAGGATCATCTGTAACAAGAGCAGGAGGCGGTGGCGGAGCCGTTTATTGGCCAGGTCGTCAAGCTGGATCAGGCGGAGCAGGCGGAGGCGGAAACGGTTCTTCTAGACCCGGTTCTGCAGGTCAACCAGGACAGGCTAACACTGGAGGCGGTGGTGGCGGAGCCAATGAGCAATATCAGCTAGGTGGAGCTGGAGGAAGTGGTATAGTTGTATTAAGATACCCAACAACTCTTGCGCCTAGACTAACTGTTGCTCCTGGAACTAATACAACAGCAACCGATGGATCAGATACATATGCAACATTTACAGTATCTGGAACATTAACTTATACGTAGGATTTATGGCACATTTTGCAAAATTAGATGAAAACAATATTGTAGAAAAAGTTGTAGTAATTGGAAATGATGTTCCAACAGCAGCTGGACCTTTAGGTGAAAATGATATGCACCCTGATGGTGAAAGTTATTGTCAAACTTTATTTAAAGGTGGAGTTTGGAAACAAACGTCTTATAACAACAATTTTAGAAAACAATATGCAGGTGTGGGGTATACTTACGACTCTTTAAAAGACAAGTTTATTACACCACAACCTTATCCTTCATGGGTTTTAGATGCTAACGATGATTGGCAGGCGCCTGTTGCGTATCCAACAGTTCAAAATGTAAACGAAAATGTTTATTTACCTGTTAAAGAGTGGTCAGAAGATGATCAAACTTGGAAATCTACAGGAACAGATAATAATAATTATCTTTGGAATTCAGCTACTTCTAGCTGGGATTTAGCTTAAACCTAGACTTTCTATTTATAAATGATATAAGTCATACTCATAAAGTATGATTTGGCCAACTGTTTGTATAGATAATTTTTTTGATAACCCAGATAAGGTTGTTGAAGTAGCTAATTCTTTTTCTTACAAAAAAGATGAAACAGGTAAATGGCCTGGAGAAAGATGCGAGCATGTTGGAAATCTTCATTATGAATTATTTCTTCATTCAACTAAAAAAATAATAGCTTCAATATTTCCAAACGAATATAAAAACTTACAATGGAATTGTTCACAATTTTTTCAAAAGATAAAACCAAAAGATCATAAAGGACCTGGATGGGTTCATAAAGATGATGAAGCAGAATTTACTTGTATTATTTATTTATCCAAAAACCCAAACAATGGAACATCTTTATTTAGTACTAATAATTTTTTTAATTATAGAATGGATAAAAACACAGGTATTAAATGGAAATATATAAGAGAAAATAAAACATCTAGTTCAAAAATTTATCAAGATGCATTAAAAGATAACAATTCTAATTTTACAAAAACATGTTCTTTTAATTCTATTTATAATAGAATGATTTTATTTGATTCATATCAAGCTCATGGAGTTGATAATTTTGATAATGAAGATAATGAAGAAAGACTTACCTTAATCACCTTTTTTTATGATGTAAGTAAAAGAGATGGTTCATTGTTAAAAAAACATGGATCAGAACAAAGGAGAATTTAATGGTTTTAAAAGAACATTTTTGGTTTTTTGAATCTGCTTTACCAAGTAAGTTTTGTGATGAAATTGTAGCATTAGCTAAAAAAAGAAAATTAGATTTAGGTAATATTGGAAAATATACTGATTTAAAAAGAAAATTAACTAAAGAAGAAATTAAAGATTTAAAAAAGAAAAGAAATTCAAACATAGTATTTATGAATGATAAATTTATTTATGATGAAATTTGTCCATTTATAAGAATAGCTAATTCTTCTGCTCAATGGAATTTTGAGTGGGACTGGTGTGAATCTGCACAATTTACTGAATATAAAAAAAATCAACATTATGGGTGGCATTGTGATACTTTTCATGAACCCAATAATTCTGATAACATAAATTTAAAAGGTAAAATAAGAAAGTTATCATGTATTATAAGTTTATCAGATAGTACTAATTATAAAGGAGGTTTATTAGAATTTGACCCAAGGAATTATGATCCTGAAACTGAAAAACCTCTTAGTAAAATTTTAAAATGCAAACCTTTACAAAAGAAAGGATCTATAGTTGTATTTCCATCTCATGTCTGGCACAGAGTTAAACCAGTAACACAAGGTATTCGACATTCTTTAGTTATCTGGTGTATAGGGTATCCTTTTAAATAAATGTACTTTGAAGAAGAAAATTTTCTATCTAAAGAGGAATGTAAAAAAATAATAAATGTTTACAAAGATAATATAAATAAAACATATATACATGGTTCTAAAATTACAGGAACTAAACCATTAAAAATAAGTGATATAAACTATTCTAATTTTAAAAAAATATTAAACGCCATTGAAAATAAATATATAAAAAAGTTTTTTAATAAATGCATACTTTCAAATTATGAAATAGTATTTTGGCCTAAAGGTTCTTATATGGATCCTCATTATGATGAAGGAGATGAATGTGGTTTTTTTATTTATTTAAATGATAATTATAAAGGAGGAGAAACAGAGTTAATAGGTATCAAAAAAATTAAACCAGAAACAGGAAAGTTGCTCTTGTTTAAAAATGGAAATATGTTACATAAGGTCAATAAAGTTAAAATAAACGACAGATATACATTAGGAGGTTGGTACATATGAATCATATGCAAAACATATTTGGAGTTCCATTATTTATAAAAAAATTTGATTGTGATGGACAAGACGTAAAAATAAGAAAACAAATAAAAAGTATAAATAAAAAATTATATACTTTAGTTAAGAAATTAGAAAAAAAAGAAAAAAACTTAAAAACACGGTTTAGTAATTTAGGTGGTTTTCATTCTAAACCTTTAATAAAAAATAAATTAGCAGAAGAATTTGTAAAATTTATACAGCCTACCGTATATGATAATTTAAAATTATTTCATTTTAAAAATGACGTACAAGTTTCTTTTGAAGAACCATGGTTTACTGTAAATAAAAAAGGTCATGAAAATCATATGCACACTCATAGTGGAACTGATTTTAGTATTGTTTTTTATGTTAAGGCACCAGTAAATTGTGGAGATATAACTTTTTATCAAAATCCATATATAAATCATGGCTGTGGTTATTTTAATTTTGAAATAGAAGCACTTCATGCATTAAATTCTATGAGTTGGAAAGTAACTCCAGAAGAGTCAATGATGGTTATGTTCCCAAGTTATTTACAACATTCTGTAAAAGAAAATTTATCGGATAAGGAGAGAATTAGTTTTGCTTTAAATATAAGACTTAAAGAAATAAAATGAGTTTTAAAGAAAATGGATACAGTGTAATTAAAAAAGCTTTAGATAAAAGTTTAATAGATTATCTAACTAAATATATAAGTTTAAAAAAAGATATATTTACTTTTCTAACTAATACAAAATCTGTATCTCCTTTAAATAAAGATTATGGAAGTTGGGGTGATTTACAAGTCCCAGATGAAAGAATATATAATCTTTATGGAGACCCTGGTTTAGACACTCTTTTATTAATTGTTAAAGAAAAAATGGAAAAAGAAGTGGGGTGTTCTTTAATAGAAAACTACAGTTATTGTAGAATATACGTGAAAGGAAATGTTTTAGAAAAACATATAGACAGGGAACATTGTGAAATTTCTACTACTTTAAATATTGCAGGAGATTTTTGGCCTATTTTTATTAAAAATAAAAAAAATAAAAACATAAAAGTTGATTTATCACCTGGTGATATGTTGGTTTACAGAGGATGTGAATTGGAACACTGGAGAGAATCTTTTAAGGGGGATAAATGCATTCAAGTTTTTTTACATTTTAATAAAAAAAATAAAAATAATATAAAAAACAAATATGACACTAGACCTACTTTGGGTTTAGGTTTGTACCATAAAGGAGGATAAAAATGGAACATAGATTAAAACAATTAGAACAAGAAAATTTAGATTTAAAAAGTAGACTTAACATGGAAACAGAAGTTAAAAAATCTGAAGTAATGTTAAACAAAGAATTGAAGGAAAGAATAGAAACATTAGAACTTCAATTAGAAACCGTTTTAAAAATAAATGAAGAATTTTGTAATAAAGTAGCAAAATTAAGAAGGATTAATAAAGAGCTTATAGACAAATGTTAGAAACTGTTGTTTATGAAATATTACCAAACCCTGTTGGAAAAACCTCTTTAAATGTAGATTTAAAAAAATTAACTAAACTATGTTATCAAGAAAAGAAAAAAGGAGGTAGGAATTTTAGTAACAGGGGCGGTTGGCAAAGTTTGAATATGAAAATAGACAATCAAATATTAAAAGAACTTTGTAGTCAAATATTAACCGTGGCAAATGAGTTTAAAAAACTATATCTATTAAATAAAAAATTAGAGATATGTAATTTATGGATAAACATTAATAATTATAAAGATTATAATGTAACACATACTCATCCTAGATCTTTATTTTCTGGTGTTTTTTATGTTGTATGCCCACTAAATTCTGGATCAATAGTTTTTGAAAGAGATGCAGAAATTGGTTGTTATATAGAACAAAGAGAACAATGCTCAGAGTTTAACAAATATAATTCTACTGATTGGAAATTTGATAATGTTGCAGGTCAATTATTAATTTTTCCATCCTGGTTAAAGCATAGAGTTGAAGCAAATATGTCTAAGAAAGATAGAATATCAATTTCATTTAATATTATACCATATGAATAGTAATTTTAAAAATGTATTTGAGTATATTGAAAAAGAAGGTGAAATGTATGACACATACTCAACAGCTTTATTTATGTATTCGTTATTAAAAATGAAAAAACCTAAAAACTTCATAGAGTTTGGAACGGGTTTAGGTTGTACTTCTTTTATGGCAGCTCAAGCGTTTAAAGAAAATGGTTTTGGTAAAGTATATACATTTGATAATGGAGAACACTGGAAAGGGTATGGAAGAGAAGGAACTTACAAATCTTTTATAGAAAATAAAATTAAAGAATTAAATATAAGTAAACAAATTAAATTTGAGTTTGGAGATATTTATATGAACAAACTTAAACTAAAAAAATTAGATTTTGTATTTTTTGATTTTTATAAAGAGCCTTTAGCTTTATTAGATATGTTTGCTTATATTTTTCCTAAAGTAAACAAATACTGTAATGTCTTTGTTGATAGTGCTCCTTGTTTTTGGCCTGCATATAGTATGTTAAGCATGTTAATAGATACTTTACAAAAAGGGAAAATACCTGAAACTATGTATCAGCTGTGTCCAGAAAAAGATAAACTAAAACATTTAGTATCTACCAGTAAATTTACTTTATTAAATATAAGAAAAAGAGACAACAGTGCCCATCAAAATGGAATTGCTTGGATAAAAATAGAACCACAAGATGTTCTTGTAAGAAGTTTGAAAAATGAAGATCATACCTAACTTTTTAGATCAACAAAATTTTTTAGAACTTAAAGAAAATATGTTAGGATCTTATTTCCCTTGGTTTCTTGCAGAAGGAGTAGTTAAAACAGGAGACAATCAATTTCAATTTATACATAATTTCTATAAAGAAAATCAAATTACAAGCCCTTTTTATAATTTGCTTTTACCTATTTTAGATAAAATTAAACTAAGAGCGTTAATTAGAATTAAAGCTAATCTTATATATAAAACAAATAAAATAATTGAACATGGCTTTCATACAGATGTTAATCCCATTAAAAAAAATACTAAACAAAAAACAGCTATTCTTTATATGAACACTAACAATGGTTACACTAAATTTAAAAAATCAAAAGTTAATAGTGAAGAAAATAAAATGGTAATATTTAACTCTAGAGAAGAGCATACGGGAAGCTCTTGCACTGATCAAGAATTTAGAGTGGTAATTAATTTTAATTATTATGACACAGACTCTTAAAAGAAAATTAATATTAGATGAGGTAGAAGTTTTTGATTCTTTAAATCAAATGACCTTTACTGAATATAAAGGTGTGGTAAATGGTCAATCATCATATTCAAACCATCTAATTATAAATGATAATAAAATACTCAATTTAATTGTAAATGAATTTATTGATATGGCTGGTAAAGATTACAAACTATTAGAAGTATGGGCAAATAAATATGGTAAGGGTGGTTATGTACAAGAGCACAGTCATGTTCCTACAATAGAAAAGTTAAAAAATGTAGATTGTAAGGCCGGTGTTTATTTCTTTAAAAAACCTAAAAGGTCAGGTGATTTTGTTTTAGATGGTGAGAAACAAAATGTTGAGGAAGGTGATATACTATTATTTAACTGTGATAAAAAACATTATTCATTGCCAAATGAAACAAATGAAGATAGGATCATATTCTCTATTAATCTTGCCAAAGGCGTAGAAAAAATATGGAATAATGATAAATGGGAGTTTAAGAAAATACTACCAAAATAATAAAAAGCATATATAATGAGGTGCTATGCTTCAGAAAATACAATTTAAGCCAGGATTTAACAAACAAGCTACAGAGACCGGAGCAGAAGGTCAATGGGTAGATGGGGATAATGTACGTTTTAGATATGGTCAGCCTGAAAAAATAGGCGGTTGGCAGCAACTAGTAGATAACACTATATCAGGACCTGTTAGAGATCAGCATACATGGACAGATTTAGATGGTAAAAAATACGCAGCTCTAGGTACATCTAAAGTATTAGTTATTTATTATGAAGGTGGGTTTTATGATATTACACCTATTAATGCAGATCAGGCAGGAGCAACCTTTGATTCAACAACAGGTTCAGCGACAGTTACTGTTAACTTAACATCTCATGGTTTATTAGTTGGAGATTATTTTAAATTTAAATCTGTATCATTACCTGGTGGTGGTGAAACAGGATACACAACAAATGATTTTGAAACAAATGTGTTTGAAGTTATTGCAACACCTACCGGAAACACTTTTACCATTACTATGCCATCTAATGAAACTGGCACAGGAATGTCGGCTCAAGGATCTGCAACATTAAATTCATACATTACTATTGGTCCAGTTTTTCAAACACCAGCTTATGGTTGGGGTACAGATAGTTGGGGATCAGGTGAATGGGGAGAAGAATCTTCTGTAACAAACGTTACACTCGATCCTGGTTCCTGGAGCCTCGATAATTATGGACAGTTACTTGTTGCAACAGTTAAGAATGGTGCAACATATACATGGAATCCAGGAGCAGCTGGAGCTTTAGAAACTAGAGCTGCTGTTGTAAGTGGTGCACCAACTGCATCTTTAATGAGTCTTGTATCAGATAGAGATAGACATTTATTTTTAATGGGTACTGAAGAAACTATAGGTTCACCTTCAACTCAAAATAAAATGTTTATTAGATTTTCTAATCAAGAAGATATTAACACTTGGACACCTACTGCAACCAATACTGCAGGTACATTTCTCTTGGACCAAGGAAATGAAATCATTGGAGCCGTACAAGGTAAAGATTATATTTTAGTGCTCACGGATCAAGCAGCTTATGCTATTCAGTTTGTGGGCCCACCTTTCACATTTAGTATTAGACAAGTAGGTTCTAACTGTGGATGTTTAGGTCAACATGCAATGGTGTATGCACAAGGCGCAGTCTTTTGGATGGGATTTGGTGGTGGATTCTTTATGTATGATGGTACGGTAAAACAACTGCCGTCATTAGTTGAAGACTTTGTATTTACAACTCAAGGGGATAATTTAGGAATTAATTATGATGCCAATCAAATTGCATATGGTTATCATAACTCATTGTATAATGAAGTAGGCTGGTACTATGCAGCATCAGGTTCACAACAAATAAATAGAAATGTAGTTT
>Ga0208160_1000878_pt1 | contig 13388 bp, 14 predicted proteins | sample CB_VirMetaG_FD_184536 | JGI IMG/M metagenome (GOLD analysis project Ga0208160, IMG submission 184536) | Freshwater to marine saline gradient viral communities from Chesapeake Bay - CB_1504_1 Viral MetaG (SPAdes) (version 4) | ecosystem: Environmental > Aquatic > Marine > Coastal | place: USA... | reverse complement strand
AGATGTTACAGAATACATTGATACGGAAGAGGTCACTATCCGTAAACCACAAATGTATCGTAGAATCAATTTCGGCTATAGCGAGACTGGAGCAATACTTGGAGAAGAGTACCGACTCCAAAACGATATAGGCTATGGTGACCTTCGTGCTGACTTCAGTTTTGATGGCGAGGAGTTTGACATTGAGGTAGGCTTTGACAATATGTTGTTTGAGCGACTTACTGATGTGTACACAAACGGAGTAGGTCTCACGGAATTAAACATAGGTCAATGCGTAACGAGGGAGGAAGAGCCGTACATCGGCAATCCTATTATCTTCTATGCAGCAGGTAACTTGAGGGTAGCACTTGCTAACCATTGGAGTTATACCAATATGAGTGGCAATGCCGTTCAAAAGCAAGATATGTGGTTGATAAGCAACACTAACTCGGACACAGTTGCGAGTGTTACCAAGACCATCAACTTTGGTACAGAGGTAGACCCCTACCATCTTCAAGCATTTAATACAGGCTTGTACAATACCTATTGGAAGGACTACATCACGGACTTATACGATGCAAGTAGGAGAGTGTTTATGTTTAAGGGGCAGTTGCCTCTTGGGGTGATGTTGGCTCTCAAGATCAACGACAAGTTGACCATAGGTGAAAGAAACTACATCATCAACCAAATGAAGTTAAACCTATCTACAGGTGAGGCTCAATTAGAATTACTCAACGATGTATAGCAAGTTAGGTTATCTTATTAAGGCTCTCAAGGAGACAAACGAAAGAGATGAGGACATTAAGATTGCCAAAGGCAAGTACCAATACCCTCGTACTCTTAAAGAAGCATTGAGCAAATGGCGATAGAAAAGACTATAGTAATTGGAGCAGACCTTTCTGGTCTTGAGGCAAAGTTAAGTGAGTTAATCAACCTACTTAAAGACTCTCAAAAACAAGCAAACAAAACTGCTGATAGCATTGAGGAAATTGCTGAAGAAGTAGAGGGTGTAGGTGATAGTGCCAAAGATGCCAAGAAAGGCATTGACTTGTTGTCTAAAGGCTTCAAGGGATTGGGTCTATCCATTAAGGCAGCAGGGATTGGATTGGTCATAGAGGGCTTCCAATTGTTTAAAGATGTGGTCAAGTCCAATCAAGGAGTTACTGATGGTTTTGCCGTTGCTCTACAGACTCTAATCTTTGCATTCAATGGTGTTATTGAGGCAATTCAAAATAAGTCTTGGTCACAATTTGCATCAGCCCTTACTGATAGTATGGCACAAGCTAAAGAGTTTGTGGAACTCCAGAAGATTGCAATGATTGCTGATGCTGAAAGAAACAAACTGCAATTACAATCTCAAATCTTGGCAGAACGCCAAAGACAATTAAGGGATGATGAGCAAAATAGCATTACAAGTAGAATAGAAGCAAACGAAGAATTAAACCGTATCCTTCAAGAACAGTTGGTAAACGAGGAATTTGCAGCAGAAAAGAAGTTAAGGGTTGCTCAACTTGAATATGACCGCAATCCAAACAACGAGAATTACCTTGCTCTATTAGAAGCCCAGACCGAGCAGATAGATATTCAGGAGCGTATTGAAGGACAGATGTCCGAATACCTACTCAACAAAAATGCTTTAGCACGAGAGCAAAGAGACCTATTAAAGACTCAAGTAGAACTTGGTCAAGAGGCTATCCGCATAGAGGAAGAGGGTCAAATGGAGTTGATGCACAATAGGCGAGAGATATTAAAAAAGCAGTATAGTTTAGAGACAGGTCTTATAAATGCAAGGATATATGCTCTTGCAGATGAGATAACCACTTTAGAGAAAGGAACTATTGCCTATGAAGAAGCGGTTGGTCAAAAATTAATTCTTGAAAAAGAGTTAACGGCTTTTAAGAAGAGAAACGCTGCTGAAGTTGCTCAATTAGAAAGAGACATTATCCAAGAGAACTTTGATCTCACCTCGCAAGGTCTTGATGCTATTATGCAACTTAATGAAGCGTTTGCTGAAGATGATGAGGCAAGTGCCGAGAGAGCCTTTGAGAGAAACAAGAAACTACAAACGGCACAAGCCGTAATAAATACTGCTCAAGCGGTCACAGCACAATTGGCAGTACCACAAGATGCGTTAACAGGACAAAACTTTGTCAAGGCAGGTATTGCTCTGGCTACAGGATTGGCACAAATAAGAACTATACAAGCCACGCAGTTCGGAGGGGGAGTTGGGAGTTTGGATAGTAATATATCCGAACCCCAATCACCATCTTTCAACATTGTAGGTTCTACAGGCGCAAACGCTATATTAGAGTCGTTGCAGAATAATCCTGTAAGAGCATATGTCGTTGCAGGAGATGTTACCTCACAACAACAATTAGATAGAAATAGAATTAACCAAGTATCATTCCCATAATGAGAATCGTAGAACTTTTATTGGATGAGGGTAGCCTCCAAGCAGGTATCCAAGCCATCAGTATCGTAGAGTCCCCTGCTATTGAGGAGGACTTCATTGCCCTCAAGGAAGAGGAGCGAGTAGAATTAAAAACCATTGATGAGGACAAGCGTGTGCTTTTAGGCGCAGCCCTTGTACCCAATAAACCTATCTATCGTAGAAACGGAGAGGATGAGTACTACATCTACTTCTCGCAAGACACGGTAAGAAAGGCAAGTGAATTGTTCTTCATCAACGGCAACCAAAACAAAGCCACATTAGAACACCAAATAGACATCACAGGATTAAGTGTTGTAGAGAGTTGGATCATAGAAGGTGAGCAAGACAAGAGCAAGATGTATGGTATGAACTTGCCTGTAGGCACTTGGATGGTTAGTATGAAGGTTCACAATGATGAAATCTGGAACGACTATGTGAAGAGTGGTCGTGTGAAGGGCTTCTCTATTGAGGGCTACTTCGTAGACAAGGTTGAGGCGAGTAAGCAAGATGCGAAAGAGATGGAGGCTGAACAACAACTCAACGCTATCAAAGCCATCATTAAGAAAGACCTCCGCACAAAAAAGGGTAAGCGTACTGAACTTGAGACTTACAAGGATTACCCCACTTCAGTACGCAACAATGCCAAAAGGGGTATAGCCTTAAATGAGAAGGTGAATAATAAATGTGCGACACAAGTAGGTAAGGTTAGAGCGCAGCAGTTAGCCAAAGGTGAAGCGATAAGCGTAGAGACTATTAAACGGATGTATAGTTACTTGTCCAGAGCAGAGGAATACTATGATGAGGGAGACACCACTTCTTGTGGGTACATCAGTTATCTGCTATGGGGTGGCAAGAGTGCCAAGAGATGGGCAGAGAGCAAACTAAAGGAACTTGGAAAAATCTAACAATAACAAACACTAATAGTTAACTTGATATGAAAAGAATATCGCTAAATAAGGTGATGGCTAAATTAGCCGAGCAAGATGACCTTCAACTTAAAGATTGGCAGAAAGAAATCCTTGAAGTTGAATTAGGTGAAGAGGTTAATCTTTCATCGGTTAAAGAATTGAGCAACTACATTAAGCAAATCAAGCAAAACAATTCTTCATTGTCAAAAGCTGCTGGTAAAATCAATACTGCGATAAAGAAATATAATTCCGCAGCAAGTGAATTAGAATCTCTTTCTTCATCTGCTCAAACAATTATCTCGGATTTAGATTCGGATGTTTACAGAGCCACTCAAGCTATGCGAGAATTTAGTGAAGCAGCAAGAGAAATGGGCGTTTCAGTTAATAGTGTGCCTCAATATAAAGAATTGATGGACTTACTTAACGACCAATCTATCACTCAACAAAAAAGAGCTATACAAGAATTGCGTAGAATTAGTATAGAAACTATAAATTCTTTACCATAACAATGAAACAAGGCAAAACTGAAAAGGCGGTATTCGCAAAGTTGGCTTCACAGAAGGTGGAGTTGAGCATCAAAGATGATGTTATCAAACTTGAGAAAAGAGCAGAGGGATTTCGTAGTGAAGCATTAAAGCAATTACAAGGTGCTATAACATCTTACGAAGCGGCAGCACAGTCTCACGGTACTGCTATGGATATTGCTGAAAGAGGATTGTCTCAAGCAAAAGAGTTAGGTGCTGATGAATTGGTTAAATACCTTCAAGAGAGTGTTGATTTCAACAAGGGGACTATTAGCATTATTGAGAGAGCAATAAACGACTTAAAAGCAAATAGAGTTAAATAAGATATGAAATCACAAGAAACATTAAGCAAGATTATGGAACTGCTTAACCTACAAGATGAGGTTAAGTTAGAGTCTATGAAGTTGGAGAACGGCACTACTATTGAAGCCGAAGCATTTGAGCCTAACCAAGAGGTGTTCATCATTACTGAAGAAGAAGAGAAGATTGCTCTACCTATCGGTGAGTACACTTTGGAAGATGGTCGTATGCTTGTTGTAGCAGAAGAAGGTATCATTGCTGAAGTTCGTGAAGGTGAAGAAGAAGCACCTGCTGAAGAGCCACAGGCTGAAGAGGTAGTTGAGGAAGTAGAACAAGCTGAACAAGAGATGGCTTACGCTACCAAAGAAGAACTATCTGCTGCTATGGATGAACTCAAAGGTATGATTGATGAGATCAAAGCAATGATGTCTCCTAAAGAAGAAGAGATGAGTGAAGTGGTTGCTGAAGAGGTTAAAGAAGAGGTAGTCGCTGAAGAGGTAGACTTGTCTGCTGATGAACCTGCTGCAAAGCCTATTAAGCACTCTCCAGATAGCAAACCTGCGGAGATGCACAAGTTCTCTAAAGGAAGCCGTAAAGACACCCTATCACGAATCTTTGACAAATTAGGATAATGAAACAAGTAGAGAAAATCTGGGCAGAGTTGTCTGCTAAAGTGTCTACTGAACTATCCGAAGAGGTTAAAGTTGACCTTAATGCTATTGCAGACATTAAGAAGCAATCGGAGAGTATTTCTCAAGAGTACGCTGAATTGTCTCGTTCTGCTCGTAGATATTTAGGTGAGTTGGATTCTATCGCTGACAAAGCATTTGCTTTAGAGAAGAGAGCCAATGTTGTAGTAGACAATGCTAATGAAGTTGCAAAGAAAATTAACGAATTAGGTATGGATATGCCTAATGACCTTGCATCTGCATATAGAGAGACTTCTGCAATCCGTAGTGATGCGGGACAACTGGGACAAGTTACTCGTAAAGCGAGTGATGCAATAGGGGGAATTGAATAATAAACAAGTACAACAATCAATAATTAAATAAATAGAAAATGGCAACATCAATTACTACCACATATGCTGGTGAATTTGCAGGGAAATACATTTCTGCTGCATTGTTGAGTGCTGATACCATTGAAGGTGGTGGTATCACAGTTAAGCCAAATGTTAAGTATAAAGAAGTAATGAAAACTCTTTCTACTAATGCTTTGGTAAAAGACGCTGCTTGTGATTTCGCAGATCAAAGTACAGTTACTTTGGCGGAGCGTGTCCTTCAGCCTGAAGAGTTCCAAGTAAACTTGGAATTGTGTAAGAAAGATTTCCACAATGATTGGGAAGCAGTTCAAATGGGTTACTCTGCATTTGACTCTTTGCCTCCTTCATTTGCTGACTTCCTTATCGGTCACATCGCTGCTAAAGTAGCACAGAAGACTGAAGAGAACATCTGGCAAGGGGTAACTGCTAACGCAGGTGAGTTTGATGGTTTTGAAACTCTATTGGCTGCTGATGGTACAGTTGTAGATGTAACAGGTACTACTGTTACTGCTGCGAATGTTATCACAGAGATGGGTAAAGTAGTAGATGCTATCCCAACCGCAGTTTACGGAAAAGAAGACTTGTACATCTATGTAGCTTCTAATGTTGCTCGTGCTTACATCCGTGCATTGGGTGGATTCGGTGCTTCAGGATTGGGTGCTAATGGTGTGAACAACGAAGGTACTACTTGGTTCAATGGTGGTGACCTTGCTTTTGATGGCGTTAAGTTGTTCGTATGTTCTGGTTTGAGTGACAACACTATGGTTGCTGCTCAAAAATCTAACTTGTTCTTTGGTACAGGTTTGTTGGCAGACCACAACGAGGTTAAGTTGATTGATATGGCTGACCTTGATGGTTCTCAAAATGTTCGTGTTGTAATGCGCTTTACTGCAGGTGTACAATACGGAATTGGTAGCGACATCGTACTTTACTCATAAGAGTAGGTTTAGTTAATAATTAAAGGGGCAGGTAGGCGATTGCTTGTCTGCCCTTTTTTATAAAAAGAATAATATGGCTTGTGATTTAACAAAAGGTCGTGCATTACCTTGCCGTGAGTCGGTAGGTGGTCTTAAAGCGGTTTACTTCGTAGACTTCGGTGATTTAGGCACGATTTCTCTTACATCTGCAACGGATGATACAATCTCCGATATGGATGGAACATTCTCTGCCTACAAGTATGAGCTGAAAGGCACATCTTCAGTAGAGCAGACAATCAACGCTTCTCGTGAGAACGGAACAGTATTCTTTGACCAAGCGGTTAACCTTTCTTTGCCACAATTGAGCAAGGAGGATAACAACGAGATCAAATTGTTGGCGTATGGAAGACCTCACATTATTGTTGAGGACTACAACGGAAACGCTTACTTGGTAGGTCGTGAACACGGAGCGGATGTAACAGGTGGTACTATTGCTTCAGGTGCTGCAATGGGAGATATGAGTGGATACACACTTACTTTCAATGCTATGGAGCGTACCCCTGCTAACTTTATTGATGGCGCAATTGCAGGAGACCCATTTGATGGTATGGCTTCTGCAACAGTAACTATTGTTACTTCGTAATAAAGTAGTATATTTGTAGGACACTTGACATAGGTGTTTTGGTTTGGTTAGGGCAGTCCTTCGGGGTTGCCCTTTTCTTTTATAACACTTTACCCTTCTTGTGGTTAACCTATTATGCATATAGTAACTACAACGGATAAGAAGATATACTTTGTTCCCAGAGCGTTTGAAACAAGCGTATCGGTATTGATTACTGATGAGGAGACAAATACTTCTACCACCGAGTCTCTTACGGCTACGCAGGAGGCGAATTACCTACACATAACACCTTCTTACACCTTCGTTGAGGGTAGATACTACACAATTAAAATAAGTGGCTCTAACGAGATATATAGAGGTAAGGTATATTGCACCAACCAAACGAATTTAGAGAAGTTCAGCATAAATAGCGGTGAGTTCACTTACTACGAAGACACCGACAATGATAATCAATACATATACCGATGAGTAATATCCGCATCGTAAATCTTGCATCGCATACTACACCCCAAGTTGTTGAAGACAACCGTAAGGAGTGGGTAGCCTATGGTGCAGATAACAACTACTTTCAGTACCTCATTGACAGGTACAATGGTAGTGCTACCAACAATGCCATTATCAATGGTATGACCGAACTTATCTACGGAAAGGGTCTACACGCTACAGATGCAAGTAGAAAGCCTGATGAGTACGCAATGATGAAGAGTCTCTTCTCTCGCACTTGTATGCGTAAGGTCACCTTTGATCTAAAGGCGATGGGTCAAGCAGCCTTCCAAGTTATCTACAATAAGCAGAAGACTAAAATCGTTCAAGTAGAGCATATGCCTATTGAAACTCTCCGTATGGAGAAGATGAACGATGATGGTGAAGTAGAAGGATACTACTACTCTAAAGATTGGACAAAGATTCGTAAGAAAGGCTTTGAGCCTGTACGCATCCCCGCCTTTGGATATGGAGATAAGAGTGAGGGTCTTGAGATTTATTGTATCAAGCCTTATCGTAGTGGATTTTACTACTACTCTCCTGTAGACTATCAAGGGGGTCTCCCTTATGCCGAGTTGGAGGAAGAGGTAGCCAACTACCACATCAACAACATTAAGAACGGCTTGTCACCAAGTATGTTGATTAACTTCAACAATGGTGTACCAACTGAAGAGGAGCGTGAACTGATTGAGCGTAGAATCATTCAAAAGTTTAGCGGATCAAGCAACTCTGGTAAGTTTATCTTGGCGTTTAACGACAACAAGGAGATGGCTGCAAGTATTGAGCCTGTTCAGTTGAGTGATGCGAGTGAGCAATACCAATTCTTGGCGGATGAGAGTATGCGTAAGTTGATGGTAGCCCATAGAGTTACCTCACCGATGTTGATGGGTATTAAGGACAATACAGGCTTGGGTAACAATGCTGATGAGCTGAAGACTGCGAGTCTTTTGTTCCACAACACGGTTGTACGCCCTATCCAAGAGATGATTCTTGATGCTATTGATGATATCCTTGCAGTAAATGGAGCATCACTAAATGTCTACTTCAAGACCCTACAACCATTAGAGCTACAAGCAGACATTGAAGAAGATGTAAAGGAGGAACTCTCAAGTGCTGATAGCCGCCCTTTTCTTGATGACAAGTTAGCCCACGAGATGTTAGATGCATTGGCTGACTTGGGGGAGGATGAGCCTTCCGATGAGTGGGAACTCGTTGATGCAGAAGAAGTGGGAGATGATGAGCCAGAGGACTTTGATGTTGAGAAATACCTCAACGGATTGGTAAACCTTTCGGCTACACAGGATAGCACACAAGACACCGAAATGTACAAGGTGAGGTATAAGTATGTAAAGGGTACTAAAAAGACTGCCAAAGGCAGTTCAAGACCCTTCTGCAAGACAATGCTATCACAAGGCAAGTTGTACCGCAAGGAAGACATCGGTATGATGAGTGCAAGAGGTGTAAACAAGAGCTTTGGACACAAGGGTAGAAACTATTCTTTGTTTAAATACAAGGGAGGAGTAAACTGCTACCACAGATGGGAGCGTAGAATCTACAAGAAGAAGTTAAAGAATAATGGAGAACCTTACGGAGGCGATGCCTTGAGAGGTACAAGATATGTGAATGTAAACCAAGCGGTACGAGAAGGATTTAAACTGCCTAAAAACCCTCAAGAGGTTGCGGTAGCCCCTATTGATATGCCGAGACAAGGGCATCACCCTAATTACGGAAAATAATGGCAAAGGTATTATTTATAAAAAGAGATGATTTAGTGCGCAATAGCGTAATCTCTGGAAATGTAGATAGCGATAAGTTCTTGCAGTTTATAGAGATCGCTCAAGAGATTCACATCCAAAACTATCTTGGCACAAAGTTGTACGACAAGTTGCGTAATGACATCATCGCAGGTACATTGCCTGTTGCTTACGCTACCCTATTGGATGACTATGTACAACCTATGTTGATCCATTGGGCAATGGTAGAGTACCTACCTCACTCTGCTTACACGATAGGTAATGGAGGTGCTTACAAGCACACGGCAGAGAACAGTATTGCTATGGAGAAGGATGAGGTAGACTTCTTGACTAATAAACACAGAGACATTGCTGAACACTACACTCGTAGGTTTATTGATTTTATGTCTTTCAATCAGTCTACTTACCCTGAATACTACACAAACAATAACGATGACATTCACCCAGACAAAGATGCAGTCTTCAACGGATGGCAATTATAAACGCTATCAGCCGAAGGAGGTTAACTTAAAGAAGCTCAAGAAGCTCATCAAAAAATTAGAGAACAATGGCAAGTGATGAAAAGGGCTACGGCTCAATCTACGGAAGAACTTGGTGGGGAAGTGGAGATGCATTTACTAACCAAATTGGTTGGGGTAGTGCTATGTTCTACATTCTTGACCCTGCACAATTCCAACAAAGAGCATTAGCAGATGGTGCTACGATGGAAGCCTTTGAATGTGTGAGCAAGTCATTGAGAAGATACCCACAAGCGGATAGAGGCAGACAATTGATGGATGCCTATGATGTGCGAGTGGTAGCCGCAGGAGGTGATACGGAAGCAAGAACCTGTACTATTAACGAATTGAACGAGATATTATGAGTTTATATAAGGATGCATCATTAGCAATGATACCCTCTGCTTACAAGGATGGTAAGTTGTATAGTATTAGACCTACTGATGGTAGTGGAGATTTTACTTTTAGTAGGGGTTCAAATCTTGCTGCTACGAGGGTAGATGTTAATGGCTTAATTGAGAAGGGTAGAGAGAATCTCTTGCTGCAGAGTAATAATTTTGATACTACTTGGGGAAATAGTAATAGTACTGAAACAAGCGGACAAGCAGGATACGATGGAACGAATGATGCTTGGAGAATAGATAAAACCGCAAGTGGTGGATACCTTGTGCAAGGTATTGGAACAAGTGGAGTGCAAACATTTAGTGTATATGCTAAAGCAGGAACTACTGATTGGATGCAACTCTTAACACTTGGTAGTGGTACAGGTTCTCGTTATGTGTTCTATGACCTCACGAATGGGGTTATAGGCAGTCAAAGTGGTTCGGGTACTTATGGTATTGATTCAAACATAGAATCAGTAGGCGGTGGTTGGTATCGTTGTTCCCTTACATTCAACACAACTCTAAATGATGTTCGTATTTACCCTGCGGAGGCTAATAGTGTTTCTGCAACAAGCGGTAACATCTACATCCAAGACGCTCAATTAGAGCAAGGCTTGGTAGCAACTGACTACATTGAAACAGGAGCATCTACTGCACAAGCAGGTATCTTGGAGGATATGCCTCGCCTTGACTATTCGGGTGGTGCTTCGTGTCCTTCTCTTTTACTTGAGCCTCAACGGACAAATATGGTGCGTTATAGTGAAGGGTATGTTGGGTTTCAAACATCTATAAGCGGTACAGGTGTAACTCCTGTTGTAACTCAAAATGCCGCCATTTCTCCTGATGGTACACAAAACGCCTTTAGAGTAGATTTAGATAGAGGTGCGGGTAATACAAGTGGTGATTTTAGTTGGATATATCAAGGTAGTGTTGTTTATGCAGGAGAAAATCAAGTTAGCGTATATCTAAAAGCCGCTACAAGTAGCGATATAGGTAAAGAGGTTGCACTTCGGGCTTCGGGTAGTGCGCAAACCTTGACTTTAACTGCGGATTGGAAAAGACATACAATGAGTATGACCTTATCAGCCACATCCGATGTAGGGTTATATTCAAGAGGTGGGCAGAATGTAGACAATGCAGTTTCTTGTTTTGTTTATGGCTTCCAAGTGGAAAACAATTCCTCTTACCCTACCTCATATATACCAACATATGGTTCAAGTGTAACGAGAGGTGCTGATTCGTGTACTGCTACTTCAGTAAGTGATTTGATAGGGCAAGAACAGGGTACAATGTTTTTAGAAGCAGAAGCACAATCAGGATTTAGAACATTTTCAATTTGTGATGGCTCTACATCTAATAGAATCACTATAGTACACAATGTACCTTCCGATTTTAGGGTAATACCCGTTTATGGAGGAGTGGTTGGAACTCAACTTTCAACTTCTTACACGAGTGGAAATATAAAAATTGCAGTTGCATATGGTGGAGGTAACTATTCAATGTTTGTTAATGGTGTGAAAATAAATTCTACATCAATAGGAACTTTTTCTTCCACCTTAAATAAGATTGATTTTGCTCAAGGTAATGGTGGCAATCCATTTGCAGGAGATGTAAAACAATCTGTATTTTTCCCAACCGCATTAACTGATGCAGAATGTATCGCCCTCACAACGATTTGATAAAATAAGATATGGCAAGTATATACGACAAATCAAGTTTGGTACTTATACCAAGCGGAACTAAAACAGGAAAGGTCTACTCGCAAGTGCCTGTTAGTGGTGATGGTGATTTTACTTTCACTCGTTCAAGTGCTGCTACGAGAGTTAATGCAGATGGGTTTATAGAGAAGGAGACTCAAAACCTCTTGCTCCAAAGTAATAACTTTGACACTACTTGGCAGATAGGCGGTGCAGGAACTATTACCGAAAATCAAGCAGGATATGATGGTACTAATAATGCATCTCTTTTAACAAAGACTGCTGCTTGGACTAATGTTAATCAAAATGTAAATCAATCAGGTGTTCAAACCTTTAGTGTCTATGTGAAAGCAAATGCCTCTACTTGGGCATTGCTTGTTGCAGACCATCCTTCTACTGACCCTATTGCGTATTTTGACTTAACTAATGGAGTTGTTGGTTCTACAACTCATATGCTTGACCCAAACATTGTGGATGTAGGCAATGATTGGTGGAGAATTAGCATCACTTATAATATGGCTATTAGCCAAGTTAGGGTTTATCCTGCGGAAGCAAATACTGCTTCAGGTTCAAGCGGTTCTATCTACATTCAAGATGCCCAACTTGAGCAGGGACTTGTAGCAAGAGACTACATAGAAACGACTACTACTGCCGTAGAGGGAGGTATTACTGATAATGTACCAAGATTGGACTATACGGATAGTTCGTGTCCTGCACTCTTATTAGAGCCACAACGGACTAACCTTGTAATGCAGAGTGAATTATTTAATGTAGATACATCTTGGTTAGCAAGTGGTAGACCTGCGGTAGAAACTAATATCATTGATTCTCCAGAGGGGATTCAAAATGCTTCAAGACTTACATATGGTGCAGGTAATGTTTTAAGATATCAACAAGAACTCACTTTTACAAATGGATATTCTTATTCCATCTTTGTGAAGAAAGATGTAGGTAGGTATGTAACAATTTATGCTGCATTCTTTACAACAACTGCTACAATTGGTTTTGATTTAGATGAGGGTACTTGTCAAGCAGGAGGTGTTATAGAGCCTTATGGTGATGGTTGGTATCGTATATCAGTTTCTAAAAGCGTTGCAGGAGATGCGGACAAAAGCGGTTACTTCTACTTATATTCAACTAATGCATTAGGCTCAACTATTTCTACTAACGGAAATAAAATATATGTCTATGGAGCACAAATTGAAGAAGGAAGTTACGCAACATCCTACATCCCTACCTATGGGAGTAGTGTGACTCGTGTTGGTGAATTGTGTGTTAAAACAGGTATCTCTAACCTTATCGGTCAAACTGAAGGTGTTGTTTATTTTGAATGGGATTATCAAAATACAGGCTCAAGTGGTGGTAACATTATAATGAGTTTAGCGGGTGCAAGTTTACAAGAACTATATTTTTGGGTTAAAGCGGATGGAACATATGTCTATGATGTTTATGATTCCACAAAACAAGCAGGTATTTCTGGTTCAATGGGTTCTTTTGGAACTAAAAAAATAGCACTTGCGTATAAAAACAACGATTTTGTTTTGTATATAAATGGGGTTTTAGCAGGTAGTGACACAAGTGGTTCTGTTCCAACTTTAACCGATGTATATATCGGTAGATATGCTTTAAATACCAATTATAATATAGCATCAGGAGTTAAACAAGCCCTTCTTTTCAAGACACGACTATCAAACGAAGAATTAGCAGCACTAACAACAATCTAATATGAAAACATTTAGAAAATACTCTTTTGGCTCTAAAGGAGCAGCCACTACAAAATGAGCATAGTATACGCACATAGAAGAAAAGATAATCAAGAGATTTTCTATATTGGTATGGGTGTTTCTGAAG
>Ga0208160_1000873_pt1 | contig 13419 bp, 15 predicted proteins | sample CB_VirMetaG_FD_184536 | JGI IMG/M metagenome (GOLD analysis project Ga0208160, IMG submission 184536) | Freshwater to marine saline gradient viral communities from Chesapeake Bay - CB_1504_1 Viral MetaG (SPAdes) (version 4) | ecosystem: Environmental > Aquatic > Marine > Coastal | place: USA... | reverse complement strand
ATTGCCCATAGTTCAGCATTTTGAGTAGGTACTCTAAAATCGTATTCACTAGGTTTTATAAACATTCTATTTGTATCTTCAAATCGTCCTTCTTTAATTGTATCAACCCATACTATATAATCAGCATTAAAATCTTCTCTTGTTTTTGGTGTTGGACAAACAAAGTCAGCAATAACATTCTTACCCTCATCTATTGCTTTTTGTGCTAGTGTTTTCATTCGATTGGCTTGTCGTTCTCTACCCTCAGGTGTGAAATCCCAATCGTTTGCTTCTTCTCTTACTCTATCTGCATTTAACCATACTGCGTTTATCAACGGTGTTAATTTGTCTGCTAGATAACTTTTACCTGATCCAGGTAATCCCATTACTAATATTTTCTTTTTCATTTTATTTTACTCCAAGTTTTTTCCAGGCTATGCCATTTTGCATTTCTGATATAGTAAATTGATTTGCCAATAAACTATTAATCCAATCTTCTCTTTTATTTGAATATATTGGATTTTCTATTTGAGATAAGTCCATACTCGATACTGGTACTCCACAAGAAATGCCATCACAAAAACTAGGCACACCATTCAAAACAGCTTTAATACAAGCTGTTGATTGAAAAGTTACACAAGCAAATGCTTCTTGTAACTGTTGTTCTAATGTTTGTTTGTGTTTACCATCTTTTTTTCTTATCAAAATATCTCTTTTTGTATATCGTTTTAGTTCTTCTATTGTATCTTCTAACCAAGTAGTTTTTCCAAAATATGTCTTTGCATAATCAGATGGATCAATAACTAAAATATATTTACCTTCTTTTTTCCATTCTTTAATTTGTATATGTGGTTTATATTTTTCTATTCTTTCATAATCTTCTTTGTTTAATTTATCAATGTATGTTAATGAGTAATCATTTCTCGTAATTCTATAAGTTACATCTCCAGTTATTTTAGAAGGTTGATGTCTATTACCAAACAAATAAGCGTGATCAAAATAATAAAATACTTGTGGTATAATCATACATTGTTTTATTAAGTTTGCTGTGCCTCTTAATATTCCAAAGACAGCTATAGGTTTATCAAAGTTTTTAAAAGTAGGCCATTCTGTTTTTTCATATTGATCTACTGTTTTAACTTTTTTATGAAGAACACCATTAGCACTTTTTACAAATGCTCGAATAGGAATGTCTGTTTGTTCTCTTGTCTCAAATCCTTGTATCATTGTAATCTTATTTTAAAACATTCTGAATAATATTTAAACCAGTTTGTAGAATAATCACAATCTTTATATTCTGCAAACCAAGGTCCACCTTCTGTAAAGTGTACATTTTTTATATCATCTTTATATTCATATTCACCTGCTAACCAATTCCACTCTAAAGGTAAATCACCTATCAAGTCTTCACTTTCTAACCATTTGAATTGATGTAGTTCTAAACCACTTGCTCGATTGACATAGTTAGGAGTTAATTGTGTACACTTCTTACAATTCATTAACATAAAACTAGACCAGTTCTTTTTAGGATAAACTGTTTGTACTTGATTTAAAAACTTAACTTTACTCTTTGGTGTGTAATCGTGTTTACAAACTTGTACGGCATATCTGTCGTCTCTTAATCGCCATAGTTCATTAATATCTGCTTCCATTAACATATCACAATCCATAAACAACGCCCAACCTTGATAGTTCATAAGGTGTGGTACAATAAATCTACTAAATGAAAATTCTGTAGATGACAATTGACCTCTATCTCTTACAAAATCATCTTTAATATTGGGTAAGTATATTGGTGTAATTGCTACAGGTTTAGTTGAGTTCTTTAATATACTGTATGATAATGTACTAAATGCTACTTTTTCTTTACTATCATAACCTATAAAAACGTTTATCATTTATCTCCTATTCTGTTCCCATTCAGGACTATTATCCTGTAATTTTCTATTTCCTTTTCTATGGTCTATATATGGATTTATTAATTTACATCTTGCCATAATATGACCAGACCTACCATCACCTAGTTTATTTTCACTATATCTTTTATCTATTTTTAAAAATGTTCTACTACCATCAAGTGTATGGCAATCAGTAAATGCGTTTAAATCATATACTGTATCTTTTATATAATAACTTAAATATCTTTCAAAGAAAAAAGGACTTATCTCTTTTGTATTATCAAATGCTAAAAATCCTGTTTCAGTATATTGTGCTGGTCTATCATAAAATGCTAAAAATTTATCTTTAGGCAATGCTTTGTTATACCAATCATCAGGTATTTGTTTTATAAAAACACTATCTGAATCTATATAAAATATCCTATCACCATATTTTCTTCCTGCATTTTGAGCAAATACTTTGTAACTAAATCTGATTGCGTCTCTAAAAAAGTCTTTTACAACACGACCTTTATTTCTAATTATAAATTTTTTAAGTTCTTCTCCTTCATCTTGTTCAAATATATTTAAATACTTAATTTTATTTGTATCTTCATAACCCTTTATATCATCTTCTACAAAAACATACAATGGCAATTTTTGTTTAGTTTTGTTATAAGAATCTATTAACTTATGAGCATAAGATTTCAATAACTTTTTATTAAATGTGGTTACAAATATGTCTGTCATTTATAATATCTTTTTAAATCGTGTTCTAACATATCTATCATTAATGATTGTACATTATGTTTAGGTTGCCAATTAAGTTCTTTTCTTGCTTTAGATGAATCACCTTGTAAATGATCTACCTCAGCAGGTCTAAAGTTAGCAACATCTGACTTAACAATTAGAGTATCTGTTGACTTTTCAAATACTTGATTGTCTTTCCAATAGTATTGTATATTTAAATAATCTAAACACATTTCTAAAAATTCTTTTACAGTATGAATTACACCAGTTGCTAAAACAAAGTCATCTGGTTTGTTATGACTTAACATTAGTCTCATACCTTCAACATAATCTTCAGCGTGTCCCCAATCTCTTTTTGCGTCATAGTTTCCTAATACAACAGGTCTTTGTTCTTTCTTCCATAATGCAAGACCTTTTGTAATCTTTCTAGTTACAAAATCTGTGCCTCGTAATGGACTTTCGTGGTTAAATAATATACCATTACTTGCAAACATATTATAAGACTCTCTATAATTTATTGTAATATGATGACCAAATAGTTTTGCAACACCGTATGGACTTCTAGGCCAAAACTTTGTTTGTTCATTTTGAAGAGGTTTAGCACTACCGTACATTTCACTTGTTGACGCTTGATAAAACTTAATTTCTGGATTTACTTGTCTTATACTTTCTAATATTCTCAACACGCCTACACCATCTATCAATGTAGCAAGTTCAGGTTGTTTAAAAGATAGCCATACAAAAGATTGAGCAGCCAAATTGTAAACTTCATCTGGTTTAGTATCTTCTATTGCTCGTCTAATATTAGATTGATCTATAACATCTAATTCAACAAACTCTACATCATCTGTAATACCTAGTTCATCTAATCGCCAGTATTTGTTTGTAGTAGTTCTACGTTGACCGCCATAAACTTTATAACCTTTTTCTAATAAGTTCTTTGCTAGATAAGCACCATCTTGTCCAGTTATGCCTGTGATTAATGCTGTCTTCATTTTAACTCCTTAATTATATCATAGACTAAATCTATGTTTTCTTTTAAATCTCTTACATCATTACCTATAAACAAACCATTATCGTGTATATAATTAGAGTTTTGATAATCTTTATTGTCTATAAAGGTTAAATAATCTATAACAGGATTTTTCATAAAGTTGCCTGCAACAATAGGTCTACACTCTATTTTATTTTCTTTAAACTTCTCTACTAATAAATCTCTTTTGCCTTCTAAATGATCTTCTAATATAATTGAAAACCCAAACCAACTTGATGAACCTATTTCTTTTTGTATTCTTATACCTAATAAATCTTTAAACTTATTTTGAAAATAAATTGCATTATCAACTCTTTTTCGTTTCATATCAGGCCACTTTTGTAGTTGTACACTTCCTATTGCACCACTCATTTCTAAAGGTCTAACACTATAACCTGGTGTAACAAATGTAAAACTATCTTTAAATGCGTCTCCTGTTTTTTTGTAAATACTATTATTGTCAGGTAAATCTCTACACCAACCGTGTGCTCTTAATGATCTTAAATAATCTGCGTCTGCACCATTTTGACAAGCAATCATACCACCTTCCATTGTTTGTAAATGATGACTAAAGAAAAATGAAAAACTACCTAAATGTCCTATTGTGCCTGTGTACATATCACTATCAGTATTAATTGCACCTAGACTTTCGCAATTATCTTCTATTAACATTAAATTATGTTTTTCTGCAATGGCATTTAACTTTTCATAATCACACGAATTACCTAAAAGATTTACTGCAAAGATAGCACACGTATCTTTTGTAATTGCTTCTTCTACTTTTTTAGGATCAATATTTAAAGTGTCTTTGTCTATATCTACAAAGTTTAATTTAAATCCATATTGATATACTGGAAAGTATGTTGTAGACCAACTAACAGCAGGCACGATAATGTCACCACCTAGTTTATATTTCTCTTTTAATAATGCAAGTATGAGTAAATTAGCAGTAGAACCACTATTAACCATTACTGCGTCTTGGCAATTAAAGTAATCACAAAATTCTTTTTCAAATTGCTTTACTTTAGGTCCCATTGTATAACGGCCACCTTTTATAACTTCTTGTATTGCGTCTATTTCTCTTTGATCCCAAGTATCACAGGCTAATGGATATTTCATAATATTCTCCTTAATTTATTTATATACTCATTTTAAATACTTTTTTCCATACTGCAAAGTTTAATATAGTAAAAAGTTCTTTTTGTTTTAATAATCCTGGTGCGTGTTTAGAACCAGGTAAAGGTGTAAAGTTTTCATTGTCCATAAATGATTTTATAATATTATCATCTAATTCAAATATATCTCTTACATCTTTATCTTTTAAAGTTTCTATAATGTAACTTCTTAACACACTATCGTTTTTTCCAGGAGTGGATGTATCTCCTACTAATATCTCGTCTGTTGGAAATCTCCAACCTGATTTTTTTTTATTAATAATATAATCAGGTAGTTTATTTTTATATGCTTGTTTAAATAAAAACTTTTGAGCAACAACAAGTTTATTATTAGATTTATAAAAAATATTTGCTTTAATATTTGATGGAATACTTCTAATAAAATCTCTCAAAAAGTTACACATTAATGGAAATCTAGCCTCCATACTAAAGTGCATACCTAATTTATCATTTCTTATTAAAAAATCATCACATAAAGCATTTAAACATTCTATATACATCATATCATTTATTTTATCACCTTGTAATTGTTGTTTAGGCAACCAATTATTTAAATAATCCATCTGTTCGTCTAACGATATTTGTAATTCTTTATTTTGTAGTCCTCGATGATTCATACATAAAGAATATATTTTATTTCTCCAATCACCTTTACTATGGTGTTTATAACCTACTAATAATTCATCACCACCATCACCACTTAATGTTACTACTACTCCACTATTTGCAATAAACTTGTTTGTATTATAATATGTAGGAAAACTTTTACCTTGTCGTGGTTCTTCTAAAGCATAAAATGTATTATCCATTGCCTCAACAAAATCTTGTTCATTTTGATGAAGTCTGTAATTAGATATTTTTAATTCATCACAATATTGTTTTGCAACTTCAGAATCTTCATTTAATCTACTACCAGGAAGTGTTGTAGCAAAATTGGATGTATATGTATTTGGTTCAATACCTAATTGTATCATTTCATATAAAATAGATGTACTGTCCATACCTCCACTTAAAAATAAACCTAACTTTCTTCGTCCCATTAAAGTCATTTTAACTGCTTGATTTATTTTACTTCTCAATTCTTCAGCTAATTCATTAGTATTTCCTTTTATCAATGATATTGTTTTATTATTTAAATTAAAACTTGATCTTTGATTTGTTTTAATATTAATAGTTAGCACTTCTCCTGGTACAAGTTTTTTAATGCCTTCAAACAAAGTTAAATATCCTGAATTATATCCTTGTTTATAATAATGTTTAAATGCTTCTTTACATATTTTTCTTTCAAATCCAATTTCTAATAAACTTTTTATTTCAGAAGAAAAACAAAATATATTATTATCTTTTTGATTGTATCCATAATACACAGGTTTTGTTCCATTACTATCTCTTGCTAGTATTAGTTCTTTTGTTGTTTTGTTATAACAAGCAAACGCAAACATACCATCAAGTTTTTTTATAAAGTCAGTACCTTGTAGTTTTAGTCCTACTGCTAATACTTCGGTATCAGTATTAGTTTGAAATTGATAATTTAAATCTTTTTGTAAATCTTTATAATTATAAATTTCACCATTATAAACCAAAATTAAGTCTTCATATAACCAAGGTTGTTGTGAATTAGTTTCTTTATCTACAATAGATAGTAAATTGTGCCCTAAAGTAATATCATCATCAAACCATTTACCTTGGCCATCAGGTCCTCTATGTTTAGCAGCTTCTATCATCTGCTCTATTCTAAAAGTTCTTTTATCTAATATACCGTGAATTGCACACATATTATCTTCTCAAAATATAATTTGTTTCTGTTTTACTTAATTGATACGTCATAGTCTCATCTACTTTAAAACCTAGTTGAGTAATAGGTGTTAAAACTTTATTATCTGTTAACTCTACTAAAACTGATTTACACTTGTTTATTGTATTGATAGCACCTTGTATTACATTTAATTCTAATCCATCTACGTCAATCTTAATATGATCTGGTTGTGTTACTATATTTTCTTTTACAAGATAGTCTAATTCAAATGCTACACAACCTTGTTTAATTTGATTTTCTTTATCTATAGCATAATCATTATGAGATTGACCAGGCACCATAGACAATAGACTTAAATACTCTATTGAGTTTCTATTATCTAATGCAATATTATATCCTACTATCTTATCTGAAATTTTATTTAAATAAATGTTTGTATATAATTCAGCAAAGTTTAATGCTTGTGGTTCAAATGCAATAACTCTATGACCTCTTTTAGCTGCATACAAAGAATATACACCTATGTTTGCACCTATATCAACAAACGTACTATTTGGTTCAAACGAATTGATCCACTCCAATGTTTTAGGTTCTTTTGTGTAAAATGATTTTATTCTTTTACCTATAACTCTACCTACATTATGAAATTTAATACCTGCAACTTCTTCGTATTCTATTTCATAATCAATCTTTTTACCATCTATGTTTTTAATTACTTCTTTCATTTTAATATAATTACGTTGAATAACTGTCTGTGTACATCTACACTTTTAACTTCAGTTACACCGTGCCAACCTTCAGGCACATTTTTAAATAATAAAGATTTATTACCTACAACAGGATAAGATATACTTTCTTCAAAGTCTGTTGGTTCAGGATTCATTTCTTTTATTTTTTTACCTTTATAAAATATTGTTAAACCACCATATTCTTCTTTCCATTGTTCAGGCATAAAGTAGAATAAATGAGACGCATATTTGCCTACACTATCTACGTGAGGTGATACATCTAAACCACTTTGTGTTTTATGAAAATCAAACCTTAATTTAAAATCTTTTATTTTTAACAACTCACAAATCCATTGTTTATATTCTTTTCCTTTTAATTGACTAATCAATGTTTGCCATACAAAAGGTAATTTATTTACGCCAACTATAAAATTATCAAAATAAGGACTTTCTTTTTGAGTTGTAACACACATAAACCTTCTTACGTGAGGCCTTTGTCCGTGTTTTCTTGTTTCAGGTTTTTCATCTTTAAATAAACTATCTTTAGGATATTGTTCTAATAATGTTTTATAATCTTCATCACTTATAAATTTATCAATCAATAAGTGTGGATTATATCCTTCTTTTTCAAATAAAGTTTTATTTGGTAAGTTCAACATTTTCAAATACTAATCCTCTTTCTTTCCAAAAATCTCGTTGCATAGTAGATTTAGTTTTAGAAATATTTGTAAGGTCTTCTCTTAATTTAAATCCATACTTATTAAATAATTCTATCCAATAAGGCAATTCTTCACAATTAACGTGATGATGGCCTGGTTTGCCAGGTTCAGAATATGTAATAAAAGCATATTTTGCCTTTGTCATTAAAGACATCCAATTATCTTCATATTGTTTTTCTACGTGTTCTACAAATTCACAACACCAAGCAAAATCAAATTGTTCTTCTAATTGTAATTTACCCTTTGTAAAATCGTGTAATTTAAAAAGTTCAGGTTTATCTCTTTTTAAAGTAAAGTCGCCATCTACACCTAATACTTTTAAACCTAATTCTTCAGCAAGATATACTTGTCCTCCTGGTCCACAACCTATATCTAACATAGATTGACAACCTAATTCTTTTGCAAACTCTATTATTCCTTTATCTGTATGCGTTCTTCCTTTATGACCACCTAAATGACTTGGTAACTTATCCATCTATTAACTCCTCTATTTTTTTTAATATTTTATCATTTCCTATTTCATCTAAAGTAAATTCTGTATGTGCCATTTCATTATACCATTCTTTCATTTGTTCAGGTGTATTATAATTAATATCGTTTATTTTAGATAGATCACTATTACCTAGTTTATATCCGAAGTTAGCACTACTTGTAAAACAAGGTATGCCTAAAAATGTTAGTTCAAATATAGATGTACTATTATCTAATACAGCACAATACATTTTACCTGAAAGATTTTTAAAAGTTGTTGTATCAGGTATTTTTTCATAATTAGAATAATCAATACTTGATTTAGGATGTGGTTTAACTTTTATAGGTCTATCTGTATATTTTCTTATTTCATTATAACTATCTTGTACAAATTGTTCAGCTGGTTTTGTTGAAGTAGGATCATTTTCTAAACCTGGGCATATTACTATAAATCCATCATTATTATTTTTCCATTGATGATTATAAAATTGATTACTAAGATGTTTTTTTACTTTAGGATTTTCTGTAATAAATTTTTCTAATCTATCTTCTTTAGGTTTACAAAACTTACCTCTACCGTAAGTCCAGTGATTTAACCCCATTCTATAGTAATAAGGTGTTTCGTCTTTCCAATGAGTTGTACCTGTTATGGCTGATCTTATTCTACACAATGAACCTGTTTCAAATACAATATATTTTTTATCATATGAGTCTAAAACATTTGTAAAAAACGTATTAATGTTTTCTAACCAAGCTTGTCTTCTTAAATTATTTTGAGGATGCCATTTTCTCTTAACAAAAGTGCTACCCCAAGTGCCAAACAAAAATGCAACATCAGCATTTTGTATTTCATAAAGGTCTTTAATAGATAATAAATTTTTACTAAAAAAATCTTCACCATATACCATATTAATATGATAATTGTTTTTTAAAACAGATTTAACTCTGCTAATTGCATTAGAAGTGCCTATTGTAACAGTTCTTATCATTTTGGTATCTTATCGTGTCCTATATGTGTTATTGATCTTATCTTTACTTTATCTTGTTTATTATGTACAAGGTATCCTTCTATCTGATCATAGCCATTTTCTCTTGCCCATAACACTCTTTTGTTACCTGTTTGTACATAAAGACCAGGTTTAACTTTATTGTTTTCATCTATGTGTGGTAAGTTTTTTCTTTTAAATCTTTCATATACCCATTCAGGTTCGTGTGTTGATACCATAATTGGATAAAGTATACCGTTATTACTAAAACTTTGATCATAATTAAAACTATTCATTCTTTTTTTTAACCAATTTTCAGGTGGTATTAATATCAATTCATTTAAATTAAATAATTGTAATTTAAAATGTTCTAATTCTTTAGGTTTATTTTTGGCGTATAAAATTTTCATAACCAGCTTTTGCAACATAATAAGCGTCTATAATATCAGTAACAGGATTATTAAGTTTAGTTTGTTCAAACTCTTTTACTAAATCTAAACCTGTATCAATTTTAAATTGTTCATACATTTTTAGTTTATCTGCATTGCCTTTACCTGTTGCAATCTTTTTAATTTGTCCTGGAACAATCTGTTCAAAGTGTTTATTACTTTTATATAATTTATGTTTTAGTGTTCCCATATTTTCTGCTAAATTAAATACAAGTCCTTTACTACCAAAACTATAACCTTCTATAAAAATATTATCAGTAATATTGTTAATAAGAGAACACGCCCAATCGGAAATCTGATCGTGTCGCTGTGTCTCGGAGGTATAGGGTAGATGTAGTCTGCCATTAAGTTGTCCTTTTAAATAATCACCTTCATACTTTTTCACATTTGTTAAATAATATATCTTACAATTTTCAAACTTAAATTCACCCGTACATATACATACGGCTGGACTACTTAAACTATAATCAATTCCAACTATCGTCATCAGCCTGATCGTAGGCTGTTTTTGTATCTGTGTCTTCTTCATAATCCTCTAGGTCTACCTCATAACCACAAAATGGACAAGTAAGAGGTTCTAAATCTTGCTCTTCTAAATCCCATTGTATGGTATATTTAGTCTGACATTGAGGACAATGTTTTTTAGCTTTTTCTAACATTATAGTTTAAATTTCTTAAATTGATCTTTTTTAACGTCTTGTTTAACACCGCCAATTACATATGACTCTATTTCTGTTTCTTGTGGTGCATTTTGAAGTCCTTTACTATTTAACCAATGATCGACCCAAGGTAAAGGATTTGACTTCTGTTCATATACTGTTTTTAATCCTATTGCTTTCATTCTTCTATTTGCCATATACTCTACAAATTGATGTAATAATTTTTCAGATAGACCTATCATAGAACCTTTACTAAACAAATATGTCGCCCATCTTTTTTCTTCACCAACTGCTTCATCATACATTTTATAAACTTCATCTTCACATTCTTTTATGATCTTAAGCATATCTTTATCTTTTTCATAATCTCTCCAGTTATTAATAATTCTTTGTGACATCGCCAAGTGTTGACTTTCGTCTCTAGCAATAAAAGATATAATCTTTGCTGAACCTTCTAATAACTTTAATTCACCAAACGCAAACGAACAAGCAAATGATACATAAAATCTTAAACCTTCAAGTATGTTTACAGTTACCATAGCCTTATACATTTTTTTCTTTAATTCATACAAGTCAACTTTATCTGGTGTAAGTGTCCATTGATAACCCATTGCAATTAAATCATCATAAGTTTGCGTTACAGACTTAGCACGTCTTTCTATTTTTTCATCTTGTATAATTGTATCAAAAACTTCACTTGGATCTGGATATAGGTTTTTAATGATGTAAGTATAACTTCTACTGTGTATTGTTTCAATAAAGTCCCAAGTTACAATACAACCTTCTAATTCAGGTAAACTACAAAAAGGTAAAAACGCAAGACAAGGGCCTCTACCTTGCACACTATCTAACATAGTTTGATATTTTAAATTAGAAGTAAAAATAAACTTTTGTTCAGGTCGTAACTCGGCATAATCATTTCTGTCTTTTTGTAAAGATACTTCTTCAGGTCTCCAAAAGAAACCTAACTGTTGTTGATTTAGTTTATCAAAGATAGGATACTTCATATTATCATATCTTTGTACTGCTAAATCAGGACCAAAAAACATTAACTGTTTTGTTGAGTCTAATCCTTTATCTTTATTAAATACACTTTTCATTATACTACGTATTGTTTGTTTAATATTATTGGTTTAAGTCCTGTTTCTCTATTTAAAAACTTATAATCTAACTTACTTATAGCAAAATCTTTTTTTAATTTATCTGCAATAAGATATGGATTAAATTCTGAACAACTATATATGTCTAATTGCATTAATGCAGGATTAGGTTCATCCCAAACGTGCATAGCAATATGACTTGTTTCTATAACTGAAATAGCAGTTATACCTCTATTACCTGGTTTATCACAGTAAGCAACATAAGGTCCTAACATTACTTTCATATTAATAAACTTTATAAACTCTTCCATCCAAGTTTTTAAAGCATCAACATCTTTAGGTGGGTTAGTACACTCAGCACGAATAATTAAATGTTTATGAATTAATATACTATTTTCCATTTAAATTGTACAAGACTCGCAAGCCTCGTCCTCTTGTGGTTGTTGTTTGTCTTCCTCTGGCACATTGTCGTGGAATCCCACAGGATGTGCTGGTTGATCTATGTCAGATTTACCATCATATGTGTTTTGATAATAAGAAGTCTTCCACCCGTATTTGTAAGTAGTCAATAAATCTTGTGCCATAACTGATACAGGCACCTGATTGTCTTCATAATTTTCAGGATTATATGACCAATTACCTGATATTGCTTGGTCAAAATACTTTTGCATTACTGCAACGATATTTATATATCCTTCGTTCCCTTTCATATCCCAAAGTAATGTATAATTATTTTTTAATTTATTATATTCAGGTACAACTTGTTTTAAAGGACCTTTCTTAGATTTTTTTATACTTAGATAATCTCTTGGCGGTTCAATACCATTAGTTGCATTTGAAACTACAGACGAAGATTCACTTGGCATTTGAGCAGAAAGTGTACTGTGTCTTAAACCGTGTTCTTTTATTTCTTTTCTTAGCCATTCCCAATCAAAAGTCAATTCTCTATTTACTAGTTCATCTACATCTTTTTTGTAAGTATCAATAGGTAAAATACCATCTGCATACTTTGTTTTATCAAAATATTCACATTTACCTTTTTCTTTTGCTAATTGATTACTTGTTTTAAGTAAATAATATTGAAATGCTTCTGTAAGTTTATCAACTTGTCTCCACGCAAGTTTCTGATCATACTTGTAACCTTTTTTAGCAAGATAGTGTGCAAGGCCAATATAACCAATACCTAAACTTCTTCTTGCCTTTGTAGATACTTCAGCAGCTTTAATAGGATAGTTTTGATGATCTATGATTTCTTCTAAAGCTCTTACTGCTAAATCACATAAAGGTTCTAATTCATATCTTCTATTAATCTTACCTACATTAATTGCTGATAGAATACATAATGCTATCTCACCTTCACCATCAATGTGATCTATAGGATCAGTTGGTAAAGTAATCTCTTGGCAAAGATTTGACATATAAACTCTATCTTTGAAACTAGAGTGTGTATTACAATGATCTATATTCATAATATAGATACGACCTGTTTCTGCTCTTTCTTTTAGTATGTCAAAAAATAATTCTTGAGCATTTACTTTCTTTTTCTTTACACTTGTTTTTCTTTCAGCTGCTTTATATAATTCATCAAATTCTTCCGTACCCCAAGCTTTGTAAAGTTCAGGCACTTCGTGTGGTGAAAATAAAGTAATATCTTCTCCATTAATAAATCTTTCATAAAACAATTTTGATAATTGAATTGAGTAATCAAGTTTTCTAACTCTATTATCTTCACTACCT
>Ga0208160_1000872_pt1 | contig 13421 bp, 11 predicted proteins | sample CB_VirMetaG_FD_184536 | JGI IMG/M metagenome (GOLD analysis project Ga0208160, IMG submission 184536) | Freshwater to marine saline gradient viral communities from Chesapeake Bay - CB_1504_1 Viral MetaG (SPAdes) (version 4) | ecosystem: Environmental > Aquatic > Marine > Coastal | place: USA... | reverse complement strand
TTTGCCGTATCAGGCGGAGTTTCTGGAGGCGCTTGCGAAAGGCGAACGGCGGATCTCGATCAGGTCCGGCCACGGGACGGGGAAGTCTACGGCGTCGAGCTGGGCGATGTTGTGGTTCTTGCTGCTGCGGTTTCCGAACAAGATCGTGGTGACGGCCCCGACGAGTGGGCAGCTGTTCGATGCTTTGTTTGCGGAGCTGAAGCGGTGGATTAACGAACTGCCCCCTGCGCTCAAGTCGATGCTGTCGGTGAAGTCTGACCGGATTGAATTGATTGCGGCCCCGAGCGAGGCGTTTATTTCGGCTCGGACGTCGAGGGCGGAGACGCCGGAGGCTTTGGCTGGGGTACACAGCGACAACGTCATGCTGGTGGTTGATGAGGCGTCTGGCGTGCCTGAGCAGGTATTTGAGGCGGCGGCGGGGTCTATGTCGGGCCACTCGGCGGTGACGATCATGCTGTCGAACCCGACGCGATCGAGCGGGACGTTTTTCGAGAGCCAGACGCGGCTGTCGGGTTCTTGGTGGACGCGGCGGTGGAGCTGCGTGGAAAGCCCGCTGGTTTCGAACGAGTTCGTTGATGAAATGCGGCTGCGGTACGGCGAAGACAGCAACGCCTTCCGGATCCGGGTGCTTGGCGAATTTCCGATGGCGGATGATGACACGATCATTCCGTTTCACTTGCTGGAGGCTGCGACGAACCGGGACATCGTTCTGGATGACGGCGCGGGGATTATTTGGGGGTTGGACGTTGCGCGCTTCGGCACGGACAAGACTGCCCTCGCGAGGCGGCAGGGGAATGTCATCACGGAAGTCAGCCGGTGGCAGGGCTTGGACCTGATGCAGACGACCGGGCGGGTGAAGGCCGAATACGATGGGCTGCCGTCGAACTTGAGGCCGCGCGAGATCATGGTCGACGTGATCGGCATGGGCGGCGGGGTGGTTGACCGGCTGCGCGAGCTTGGCCTGCCGGTGCGGGGCGTGAACGTGGCGGAAAGCCCGAGCATGGGGGATACCTATGTGAACCTGCGGGCGGAACTTTGGTTCAAGATGCGGGGCTGGCTGGAGCAGAGGAACGCCAAGCTGCCCAAAGACGAGCAATTGATTGCGGAATTGGCTTCAATCAGGTATGCTTTTGTCAGTAGCGGCAAGATGAAAGCCGAGAGCAAGGACGACATGAAGCGTCGCGGTTTGCCCTCGCCCGACTTGGCCGACGCGGTTTGTTTGACGCTGGCGTCCGATGCGGCGACTGCGATGGGCGGTAAGGTTTCGACGTGGGGACGCGCGTTGAGGCGGAATTTGAAGGGGATAGCCTGATGATGGGTTATGGTTACGAGAGCGGCGACGACAGGGTCAACGCCATGATTGATATGATCAACGGCGGCGGCGCTGGGCGCGCCGGTGAGAAGTTTGAGGGCGGCGGGCTGCTGAGTATGCTTGGCAACGCCTTCGCCACGCCCTACGGCTCCGGTGCCGCCGCTGCGCCTACGTCGGGATCCGCACCCGCCCCGACCCAATACAGTCGCGTGGCACCTCCCCCGATGACGGCCCCGATGCAGGTTCAAGCGAACCAGTCGCCCTATGAGATGTTTGGCGGCCAAGCACCTGCCCCATATGCGGCGCAGTCGCCGATGGAAATGTTCGGGGGACAAGCTCCGGCACCGTATGCAGCGCCAGAACCCCAGTACAGTGGGCGCGGTTCCGCCGGTATGCCCTACCCCGAATGGGTTCAGGACGATGAGACGCGCAAGATGTTCGACTATCTCCGGGCGCAGGGCGTCCAAGGCTACTAATCAACCAACGGCAAGGACAGGCGCAGAGCATGGCTGGATTACTGGATTTCATCAAGACCCCGAGGTCTGACAACCCAAACCGGAAAGCGTCTTTGGCGGACCGGTCCCAGGTTTACAATCTGCTGGATAACATCATCGGTTTCAATGATGATCGCGTGACACCTGGCGAGGCGCTGGGCGCTGGGCTGCGTAATGACCCGATTGGCCTGCTATCCGGAGCGGTGCGTGGCGTTCAAGGCGATCTGAACAACCTGATGTTTGAGGGTCAGGCCATGCAGCGGCCTTTCGACGTGATGGGCTATGCCGCCGCCCCTATGGCACCGGGGGCAATGTCGGGGCGCATGGCCAATGTGCTGTCGTCTGGCGGTGCAAAGCCGACTCTTGATCAAATGCGTGCGAATGCTAGACAGAGGATCGCTGACCGAGCCAAGATGGTTCAGGATCTTACGCAAGACGCATCACCGGTTCGAATGAAGTCAGGAGATCTTTCTGTCCTTGTTTCCAAATCGCCCGATCGAGAAGGCTGGCGGGTGACCTATTTTCAGCCAGACGGATCACCCTCCGGACATGTAGATGCTAAGGATAAATCTGGTGCAGTGCAGCGCGCGCTAGAAGACCAGTTTACGCCCATTGCTGCTCGGCCTGCCCCCACCCCATCCCGCCCCCTCAACCCTGCCGAGCAGATGGCGAAGGACGTTCTGGACATGCGCGCGGCTGGACGTGCGGGTGAGGTGACGGAAGAAATGCGCGCCGCTGCTGATCCGCAGTATATGTATTTCAACACGCCACTGCCGATGGATGAAGCGTCGAGGATGGCGCGAGGGGTAGAGCAGGGGCGGCGTGATGAGTTTCACGGCACTACCACAGGGTCAGACATGGTTGCGCCTGATGCTTTCCGAGGTTCTGAAGCTCGGCAAGGCATTGGGTTTGTAACTTCAGATAACCCTTATGTCGCAAGCTCATACGCAGACCCCAGTTTTGGCTCTGTTTTTCCCATGTTAAACACGCCGCTGCCATCAAGCGCGCCGCGCATTGATGTGGGCGGAAACGTGTGGAGCGACATATCGGTTGATGCGCCTGTTACACTTGGCGACAGAGTTGTTACGGCGCGAGATCTTTCTGTGGAGCCTGCGGACGTCGGAGGGGTTTTAAGCACAAACCAGCTTTCACGCGGCGCGTCATTTGACTCCCCCGGAATAGAGTTTACTAACATTATGGACCGAAGCATTCACGCTCCACGCCCCCGCACTGACGACGGCATGGAGATTATGCGTGAGTTCCAACGGTTAGCGTCAGACCCATCAAATGTAACGATGCGTCAGGACACGCGCGGCATGCGTTCCCGCTTTGCCCTGTTCGACCCTGAGTTCAAACACCTTCGCAACCTAAGCGCAGGCGTCGGTGGAATGGGTCTGCTGGGCATGTCATATCCCCAGGAAGGGCAATACTGATGCCGCTTAAAAAAGGATCGTCAAGGAAGGTCGTATCTGCTAACATCAAGCAGGAAATGAAGGCTGGGAAGCCTCAAAAGCAAGCGATTGCGATTGCACTGCGTAAGGCCAAGAAGGGCAAGAAATGAGCATCTCGACCTACACCGGGCTGAAATCTGCAATTGCTGACTGGCTTTTGCGCGATGATCTGGCTGCGGTCATCCCGACGTTTATCAGCTTGGCCGAGGCGGATATCTCGCGCAAGGTTAAGCACTGGCTGAATGAAAAGCGCGTCTCCACGTCGCTCAACGAGCAATATGAGATCCTCCCAGACGATTGGCTTGAGACGATACGCTTTGAGCATGAGGACGGCACAGAAATTCGCTTGGTCTCAACGGTCGACATGGCTCAGCTTCAGACAAGCCGACCAAGCGCTGGCAAGCCCACAAGCTACCTCATCACGGCGGGCCAAATTAAATTGCACCCGACCCCAAGCGATGAGTTTCCAGCCTTTCTGACTTACAGCGCACGGATACCCGCGCTGTCAGACGCCGCGCCGACAAACTGGATACTGACAAACCACCCCGACGCCATGCTGTATGGCGCATTGTTTCACAGCGCGCCGTACCTAAAGGACGACGAGCGGACCGGCGTATGGTCGGCGCTGTATTCTGCCGCAATTAGTGATATGAATGCGCAAAGCGACCGGGCAAAGTATAGCGGCCCATTGGTTATGAGGATCAATAAATGACAAGCACGACATGGACCCAGAATGCTGGCATGGACAGCGGGACAGACAGTGACACGGTTTTAACGTACGCCGAAGCCGCCCAAGCCGCCGCTGAAGCCGCTGCCGCGTCTCAAGCAGCCGCCGCCGCCTCCGTATTGGGCGCAGCCGAGCAGGCGTCTGCATCGTCTGGATCTGCCAGCGTTGCGGAGGCCGCCGCAAATGCAGCAGCTGCAAGCGCATCGTCTGCGGAAACATTCGCCAATAGCGCAAGTATCGCGACCGTGGCCACAAACATTTCCAACGTCAACACAGTTGCCGGTAGCATTGCGGCTGTGAGCGGCGTCAACGCAAGTCTCACCGAGGTGTCTGGCGTCTACGCCGCGCTCGCAAACGTCACCTCTGTCGCGGGCATTGCCGCCGACACCACGACCGTTGCTGGCATTGCCTCAAATGTGACGACCGTTGCTGGCATCAATTCTGAAATCGCAATCGTGGCGGCGGACGGAACAGACATTGGCGTGGTGGCATCAAATATCTCCGCTGTCAGTTCGGTCGCAGGCGGATTGGCCAGCATCAACGCAGTGAACGCGCTGTCTGGCGACATTGCGTCCATACTTGCTGACGCCGCCGACATTGGGTCGGTTGCAGCCATTTCGGCAAATGTGTCCACGGTTTCGGGTATTGCAGACGAAATAAACGAAATTGTCGGCGGCAACAACTTGGTGGACATTGCCGCAGTCTCTGGAAATGCGGCGAACATTGACATCGTGGCTGGCGACAGCGATGAAATTAACGCGCTGGCCGCAATCGGCCCCAACATTTCAACCGTCGCTGGGATTGGTTCCCAAGTGTCGACGGTGGCGGGGCTTTCCAGCGACATCTTGGCATTTAATAGCATCTATCCGTCAATAGCACCGAGCCTGGGCAGCATTAACACTGTAGCGGCTGAGATTGACGCGCTGATCGACATTCAGGATTCTGTTGTTGCCGCAGGTGTATCGGCCTCTGACGCTCAATCCTCTGCCACTCAGTCGCAAGACGCCCGCGACACTGCCAGCCTTCACAAGCTGGCGGCTGAGGCTGCCGCCACGTCAGCAACAAGCACTGCCGCCGCGCTCACTGGCTTTGATCTTGAGGCCATCGCAGCCACCAAAGCTGTCACAGCCGTTGACGTGTTCGTGTATGACACCAGCAAGGACTCTGACGGTGGCGCATGGCGTAAGCGCACACAAGGCACAAGCTGGTATAACGAGACGCTGGACACCAGCACCCGTGGTTCTCGCCGTGAGTTCCCTGCTGTTGCTGTGATTGTGGCTGAGACAAACAAGGTCACGATCTACGATGGTGATGATCCAAGCCTGCCGATGTGGCGTGTTACTAATGCACTATCAGGGATCACACCTCAGTTTTGGAGGACTGGCAGAAACGCAACTTCAGTGTGCGCTATCAACGGAAAGCTGGCTATTGGACTTGGCACTGACGGGTCCGCTGGCCTGGCTATGATTGACTTTGTCGCTGATAATTTGACAAGATGGTCGGACGGTGGCTCTGCTGACGGCACGCTGTCTGGCACTTCCAACGACGCAAGCGTAACGGCTACACTAAGTGGGATATTGCCTGCTCTTGTAAATACTACAGTCAACGACGTAGTCATGACCGTCCTGCCAGACGCCCCGATTGACCCTGCGACTGGGCTTCAGGTGCCTATTATTGCAGTGGCAACTGACGGTGGCGTGAGTGTGATTAAGGATGATGGGACGGTTGTTGATACAACTGACGGTAACGCATACAACACTGTGTTTTTTACCGATGATAATAGGCTGTGGCTAGGTCGAGCGGGGGCAGGAATCATTGAGTATGGTGACATTTTTACAGCCGATGTTTCATCCGTAACTTGGCGAGATGGGTATTACGGAACAAACACTTTGAGTTCAAACTTGTTTCTTACGTCTGATGGCGCAGACAGGTTTGACCTGTTAGTGACAGGGGCCGCCGCCGCAACCAATGGTGATCGACTGGCATTCATTAGTGAAAACCCCACAACCTCATCAGAAGGCATGGTCGCCTACACCACATCCACCTACAACACAGGCTGGATGAACGGCGACATCAAGGGTGCCTTCCTGTCCGATACCGATGACACCGATCTGGTTGAGTCTGGTGAGTTGGTGACGAATGGCACGTTTGATACTGATACGACTGGGTGGACCGGTTCTGCCAGTGGGGTAGTTAGCTATGATGCTGGTAACAACCGACTCGAACTGACAAACGGAGCGGCAGACAATGGCGTTGCTTACCAAGCAATTACTACAGTGATAGGAAAAACCTACGTTGCAACAGCCACAATGGCCGCTGGAACAGCAGCGTCACCCCGCTTTGGTGTTGGAACAGGGAGTGCAAGTGCTTCTTTGTTGCACAACATTAAGTTTATTCAAGCAAATGGTGATGTTTCGATCACTTTTGTTGCGACAACTACAACCACATACGTGGGGTTGTCGGCAAACACTATCACAAGCGGCCTTGACTGCTTTCTCGACAACGTCTCCGTCCAACTCGCAGACTATGACCGCTCGGTGAACAACAACGGCCTAATCATCAACGGCACTGTGACCCGTGACCCAGTAGCAACTGGCGCTGATCTGGTGGCCTACTCTGGACTCTCTGACAGCAACTACCTTGAACAGCCGTATAACTCGGACCTCGATTTCGGGACGGGTGACTTCTGCGTGATAGGGTGGGTGAAGGATGCAAATGTTGGCTATACTACTGTAATGAGTAAAGCACCTGCCGGAACTAGGACTGCCCCGTATTTTGATTTTGGCTTTGATACGTCTACAGCAGTCTGGGGAGGTGGTGTTATATACAAAGCTAATGCGGTTAGTTCTGGTTGGTCTTTTGTATCTTGGGTCAGGAATTCAGGAGTTCTGTATCTGTACGTTAATGGTGTTCAATTAGCTACTGCCGCTAACACCGAAAACTATTCACACTCAAATACAGACGTTCTTTATGTTGGGAAAAGAGGTGATAACGGGCGCTTTGCACCGGCTGGTGGTTTAGCCCTCTGGCGCATCTCCGCTACCGCACCAACAGCCTCTCAGATTGCCAAAGTCTACAACGACGAGAAGGTGCTGTTCCAAGAGAATGCTCAAGCAACTCTCTACGGCACCTCTGACGCTGTAACTGCCTTGGCTCACGACAGTGACACCAACCTGCTCCATGTAGGCACCAGCGATGGACGTTCAGTCTTCCAAGGTTTGCGTCGAGTATCCAACACGACCACTGCGGTCGGAACTGCAATCAGTGCCAGCAATGGCCTAGTGGTCGAGGAGTAAACCATGACTGTTTATACTGAAAAGCCAGCGGTTAATCTCCGTGAAGAACTAGCTTCCCTGCGTAATCAGGGGGGCTATCAGGAGCAGCAGTTCTATTTTGACTCGCTGGTGACTAATGGCACGTTTGATGCTGATACCAATTGGATTAAAGGCACTGACTGGTCCATTTCTGGTGGTGTAGCTAACCATACCACAACCTCTAGCGCAGCAATTTATCAAACTCAAAGTGTTGAGTTGGGTAAGCGATATCAAGTTTCTGTTGATATAACATTTAACGGTGCGGGAACAGCATATTGGCGGCTTGGCAACACGACTAACCTTGGGACTGTTATGTCTACAACGCAAACAAATACGCAAGTTCTGACCGCAGCGGCAACAGGTGCGTATATTGGTATTTTTACAAATGCAAACATCACAATAGACAACATTTCAGTCTTCGAAGTCGATGCCAACGATGACGTAATCCACACCATGCCCAAAGGCTGGAAGCCCAAGGACGTCTTCGAGGATGGCCTGTTGCAGCGTGAAGGTGCAGCCCATGACTACGAAGTGGTCTACGATGGCTTTGATTACTACGTCAAACCTACCGTAGCCCCTTCAGCCATTACTCAAACCTGCGTGATTGGAGTTAAAGCATGACCGTATTTGTAAACAAGGGCGACCTGCCCCTGACACCAGCACAGCTTGAGAAACGAGCGCAGAAGCACATCAAGCGGGTCTGGTCTGATCAAGCCCGTGAGAAGTCTATCCGCCTTGCTGACGGTGCTTTCGGTACCTTCATGAATTCCTTCTCCGTAGGCCACGATGTGAACATCACCAACAACACCTTCAACTGGCATCTTGCTGAATACCGCAAGGCCACTGCACGGCTAGCTCGTTATGTCTTGGCTGACGGTCGTCCTGAAGTCTATGAGGACAAGCCGACAGGTGATTATGACGAGGAAGGTGATGAGGTCATGGAGAGTGTGCTTGTGCAAACTGCCGTTGATCCTCTTGATGCCACTGTTGAGGTCACGACATATGACTTTGATGGCAATGGGACCACTGAAACTGTTGCCAACCCTCTTATCGTTGTTGATGAAGCCGAGCGGGCTACTGCTCAGTCTATCGTCGATGGTACTCCTGTAGAGGTGAAGGACTGGGTATGATCGCTAAAGACAAGCAACTCCACATACTAGCCGGTATTGTAACCGCAATGGTAGCTCAGGGGCTCACAGAGAGCCTCTGGGTAGCCTTCATCGCTTCTGGGGTAGTAGGCGCAGCAAAGGAAGCTTATGACGCCACAGGGCGTGGTACAGTAGACTTCTGGGACTTTGTCGCTACAGTAGCAGGTGGGCTACTCTTTGTAGTTATTGTATCTGTTTTTGTATAAAGTACTTGACAGACCCTTGATTAACCTGTATAATAAGACTTAAGGTCTCCGGGGGTATATATACCTATGTATATAGATAAGTATAAGGCTATAGAGGATAGTATAGAGTTACTAACTAAAGGAGATGTACATGCTAAGTATACTCCTCAAGAGATTATCTCCTACCTACTCCTCCCTATCAATAACAATAGAGTAAGACTCTACTACCAAGGTACTAAACCCATAGGGTTGGTCACATGGTGTTGGTTATCACCTACTAAAGCTAACCTGTTCCTAGAAGATAAGTACTCTCCTACAGATGAAGACTACCGACTAGAGAACCCTGGCTCTGATTACCAACTATGGGGTATCGAGTTTATAACCCCTTATGGTCATGCACACAAAGTGATGAAGGCTGTAAGGAAAGAACATAAAGAGCTGTACGGAACCACTAAGGTCCACTTCCGTAGGTTTTATGATAGAAATAGACTACACAGAAGGACTTTCTGATGATCAACAATCCGTTTATGCCGACTACACGTTTCAACAGCTACATCGCTAGAGGTGGTGGAGGCGGTGAAGGTGGTGAAGGTGGTGATTACATGGGGGCCCAGTACGGAACCTCTACACCTACCTCTACACCGACCCCTACTACTACACCTGCACCTACCTTTACGTCCACATACCCTGAGCTAGAAGGTAAGACGTACGCAACAGAGACAGAGCGTACAGCTGCAGAGACAGCGGTCGGTGCTGAAAGAGCCAAGGCAGCTTCCTTGGCCCAGTATCAAGCTGATGTAGGTACGGCTGTATCTGGTGTAGATACAACAGGTATGGACGAGATTGCTAAGCAACAAGCTTATACTGCTGCTGCCCAGGGTGTCGAAGCCGGTGAAGGTGCTGATGTAGATGCAACAGCTAATTGGCTAAAAGAACAACAGGCCATGTACTCAGGTGCGGGTCAAGCGGCTGCACTTGAGAGCCAGTTGAAGACGTCTAGTGGTCAACGTGAGATGGCTACCGCCTCCGTGAGTGATCCAGCTAGTTTAACTGCTACAGCTGATGTCGCCACCATTGATCAGAATGCACCGGGTACCACAGTAGCGGATACAGTGGGTCAACTAGGTGGGGCAGCCCCTACAATCACAGACCCTGACGCCTTTAACGCTGCCGCAGTAGACCCTACTAAGGCTACTGGTCAAGTAGCTGCCGCTACTGATGCTGTCCAAACAGTACAAGGCGAAGTATCTCCTGATGCTACAATCAAGGCGGCTCAGAGTAACCTTTCCCCAGAGGCCATAGCTAAAGCTGCTGGTTTTGACGATACCTACATTCAACAGGTAGTCTCTGGTCAACGTAAAGTCTCTCAGCAAGAGCTTATTAAAGCTGCAAAAGCTGCTAATATCCCTGTAGCTGAAGCTGCTAAGATGTTGGGGGGCTACGTTGAGGTAGACGCTGCTAAGTTCGGGGCTACAACCCCGGAAGCTGAAGCTCAAGATGTTTACACCCTGACACCAACACAGGTGGCTAAGCAGTCTGCGACTACTGTACAGGACGCTGCTAAAGTTGCAGAGATGCCTACAGCGGAAGCTGCTACCTCTAGCTACCAGTCAACACTTCAAGCTGCGCAAGGCCAGGTTGGCTATAATGAACTTGTTAATGCTAGGGACATTTTAGCTACAGAGAAAGCTGTAACTGCCGTTGCTGCTACGGTAGGGGCTGTTAATCAGGATGCTATTGCGACAGCCGCTACAGGTAGTTTCTCACAAGCTGCACTAGCTAAGGCTGCACTAGGTGCTGTCCCAGCTAAGGCTACCGTTCAAGGCCAAATGGCTGAGCTAATGAGTCAGTTCGATAACGGTACACCAGCGTGGGCCGCAGGCGCTATGAGGGCTGCTAACGCTCTTATGGCTTCACGGGGTCTTGGCGGTAGTTCCATGGCGGGGGCTGCTGTAGTCCAAGCGGCTATGGAGTCAGCAGTCCCAATAGCGCAGAACGACGCTAATACTTTTGCTCAGATGAACATGCAGAACCTTAGTAACCGCCAACAGGTCTCTTTGGCTAATGCTGCTGCTCAACAGAACATGGATCTATCTAACCTTAGTAATGAGCAACAGGTTCGACTACAGAACTCTACTAATGCGTTTTCACTGCAGTCACAGAACCTTAACAATGAACAGGCTGTCGTTCTGGCTAATGCCCAGTTTAAGGCAGCTCTGCAAAATAAGTCGATTGACGTTAAAACCCAAACATCTCTAGCCAATGCTGCTAAGTTTGCTGAGAAGGCGAACATTAACCTAAGCAACCAACAACAAGCCGCTATCATTCGTAGTGCTGAAAACCTTCAGGTAGAGCTTTCTAACCTCAGCAATGAGCAAGCGGCTAGTCTTGCTAACTTGCAAGTTCGTGCAGCGTTAGTTGGTCAAGAGCTTAGTAATGAGCAACAGGTGGCTATGCTTAAGTCTACACAGGACTTTGGACGTGCTCAATTTGATGCCTCAGCTAAGAATAACGCTTTCCTTCAGGATGCACAAGCTTCAGCGGCTATGGAAGGCAAGGCGATGGATATTCGCCAGCAGACACAGTTGTTCAATATTGGTGCGCAGCTTGAAGAACGTCAACTTGAGTTAAGCAATGAACAGCAAACACGTTTGTTCAACAGCACTAACAAAGTCAATATCAGTCTTGAAGAGATGTCTAACCGCCAGCAGGTCGCTCTAGCTAATGCTCAGATTGAAGCTACTTTGGTCGGGAAGGAGTTGGATATAGAATCTCAAACTCGTGTGCTAAACGCTGCAAAGTTTGCCGAAGCTGCTAACATGACCTTTACAGCTGAGCAGAACGCAGCACTACATAACTCCACCCTTATGGCTAACATTGGTAGTCAGGTTATGAATGCTGAGAATGCTGCAGTTTTACAGAATGCAGCGGCTGCAGCCTCGATGGATATGGCTAACCTTAGTAACCGTCAGCAAGCTGCTGTGATGAATGCTCAGTCCTTCCTCCAGATGGATATGAAGAACATGGACTTCGAACAGCAAACAGAGTTGTTCAAGGCACAGAGTAATATCCAAGCTATCTTCAGTGACCAAGCGGCTGATAACGCAGCTAAGCAGTTCAACGCATCCAGTGAGAACCAGACTAATCAGTTCTTCGCCACCATGTCTCAGCAAGTACAACAGTTCAATGCTGGTATGGAAGTACAACGTGATCAGTTCAATGCACAGAATGCTTTGATTGTAGCACAGGCCAACGCCCAGTGGCGTCAGAACGCTACTACCATTGATACAGCTGCACAGAACCAAGCTAACGCTGACGCTGCTATGCAAACCAACCAGATGACACAGAACATGGTTGATACCCTGTGGCAGCGTGAACGTGATATCATGGACTACGCCTTCCGCCAATCAGAGAATGAGTCAGATAGAGCCCTCAGTGTCTTCTTGGCGGATAAACAGGTGGAGCTTGCTGAATGGCAGACATCTCAGGCTAACAAACAAGCAGACAAAGAAGGCAAGGGTTACCTCGTTAGCCGCCTGCTATTCGGTTGATAGGAGAAGAACATGTCATTCTATAAGAAGAAACTAGAAGAAGCCCGTAAGCAGGTTGCTGAAGAAGAACGCCTAGCCAAACTAGGGGGCGGTGACTCTAAGTTTGGGGCTCCTACAGCTACTCAACAGAAGAGTATTCAACAGGAAGGCCTTATGCGTCCTAAGGCTCGTCCCGGTACAGGTGGTGAAGAACGTCAGACTAGCCTCGGTATGCAGCTTATGCGCCAGATGAACCAAGGTACTGATCCAAATACACACCTCGCCCCTGATGAGTCTCTTCGACCACAAGCACGCCCTGGGAGTGCCCTCAATGAGAAACGTCCGAAGACATACTCCGACGTAGCACGTCCTACGGGAGAAGCCCCTGAGCGTATCAAGAGCAAGTTGGTAGCCCGTGGTCTTCCAGAGCATATTGCTGAAGCCTTTGTATTGAATATGGCAGATGAGTCTGGTTTTGATGCAGGTATTAATGAGAAGAACCCATTGGTAGCTGGTTCGAGAGGTGGCTTCGGCCTATACCAGTTGACAGGTCCACGTCGTAAAGCATTCGAAGCCTTTGCAGCAGGGAAGGGTGTCTCAGTAGACGATGAGGATGCTCAACTAGACTTTATGATGGAAGAGCTAGCTACTACTGAGAAAGGCGCAGCTAAGCATATCTACGGTGCGGCTAACACCTCAGATGCAGCTGTTGCTATTGTAGACAAGTTCCTTCGCCCATCAAAAGAACATCGTGATAATCGTATAACTAAGTATAAGAGGTACAACGTATGATCCTCCCGGGACAAAGCCTTACAGCGGAGCCAAAGAATGCTCCATACGAAAACCCACCAGAGATGACAAACCCTGACGATGCTGTTATGTGGCATCTAGAGCGCCTCACAGAAGAGGATCGTATGGAAGCTTTGTTCGATATCCTCGAACTAGGTATGGACGTTGTAACGATCACTGAGGGCCTCCTACGGGGTGCTGTGATGGAGGGTCGTCACAGTGTTGACGTGTCTATGATCATTGCTCCTGTTATCCATGAGTTCGTAGCGTCATCGGCTAAGCAAGCTGGTATTGAGTACGAAGAGGGTTTCCCTGATGACAGTGAGAAGCGTGACCTAGTTAAGTACCAAATCAATAGCCGTAAAGCTTCTAAGAAGCTAGCTGAGCTGGACATGGAAGTAGAAGACGAAGGCCTTGAGCTTGAAGATGATATGACTATGCCAGAAGAAGTAGAGATGGATACAGTCAAAG
>Ga0208160_1000871_pt1 | contig 13426 bp, 13 predicted proteins | sample CB_VirMetaG_FD_184536 | JGI IMG/M metagenome (GOLD analysis project Ga0208160, IMG submission 184536) | Freshwater to marine saline gradient viral communities from Chesapeake Bay - CB_1504_1 Viral MetaG (SPAdes) (version 4) | ecosystem: Environmental > Aquatic > Marine > Coastal | place: USA... | reverse complement strand
TCGGCTCTACCTTTTCGACTTGGTTAACATTATGCCCTTTTTGTCGAAGTTCGTCAACAAGATTTTTAGCCTCGTTATCTTGGCTTCTACCAAATGTAAGGGTAATGTTATTCTTAATTAGATCCCCGTGACCGTTGTCCCTGAGCCATTGAAATGCCTCCTGTACACGTTCTGAGGGAATCTTTGCTGCATAGAAAGGTTTGATCTCTATTTTTTGACCATCTTTCAATGTCAGCTTACTATATCCTAACTCACTCATTTTGTTAGGAATACGATCTTCGGACAGTTCACGTTCTTTTTCTTTAATCGTTTTTAACTGTTCCTCTAGATTAGCAATCATTTCTTGTTGCTCTAGTAAGTCCTTACAAAGTGAAGATAGGGATGATAGTTCTTTATCGTCAACCGTCATTGTGGTTGATATTGCTTCTAGATCCATAGATCCTCCTTTTTTAAGTTGATTCGTTTTTAAATTAATGTATAGATTTTGTCAAATGAAAAAATATAACTTTAAAACAAAACCTTTTGACCATCAGCGTAAAGCATTAGATTTATCTTGGAATAAAAATAACTATGCTTTGTTTATGGAGATGGGCACAGGTAAAACTAAAGTTGCCATAGATAATATGGGAATACTAAAGGAACAAAATGAAATTGATCTTGCAATTATTATTGCACCTAAATCAGTTTATATGAATTGGAAGACTGAAATTGAAACTCATTTATCAGATGAAGTTCAATATGAAATGTTTTGTTGGCCTAAGATAAAAGATTTATCTACTGATTTTTTATTACAAAATAAACTAGGAATCATTTTAATGAACGTAGAGGCTTTGTCTCACAAAAGCGGTGTAGATTTTTTAAAGAAGATTATGATTCGTTTTAGAAATACAATGGTTATATTAGATGAAAGTACGACAATAAAAAACAGAACAGCAGCACGTACAAAGAATATTTTAAAAGTATGCCTACAATCCAAGTACAAGAGAGTACTAACAGGATCACCAGTAACAAAATCTCCATTGGATCTATATACTCAATGCGAGTTCTTAAGTCCAGCCCTGCTTGGTTTTAATAATTACTTTACGTTTAGAGCACGTTATGCAGTTATGGATCAGATAAGAATAGGTAATGATCGTTATATACACGCTCCTAAATATTATATTAACTTAGATGAGCTTGATGCTAAGTTAAAAGCTTTCTCTTACAGAGTTCGTAAAGACGATTGTTTAGACTTACCTGACAAGATACGTTTACAGCACGAAGTAGAATTAACTAAAGAACAGAAACAGACATATCACGAATTAAAAGAACGTGCCTTAGCTGTCATCAATGATGATACCGTTAGTTATAATAATAAACTTACTGAATTACTTCGTCTTCACCAAGTTACTTGTGGGTTTGTTAAAGATGATGCTGGTAACATTCACGAATTTAAAGATTGTCCTAAAATGGAAGAGCTATTAGAGATTATAGAAAATACAGATGCTAAGGTTATTATCTGGGCTAACTACGTGTATAATATTAAAAAAATTATGCAAACGTTGGAGGATAAATATGGGAAAAACTCTACTGTGGCTATATACGGTGAGATTACTACAGCTGATCGTCAAACAGCCGTCAAACGTTTTCAAGAAGATCCTCAATGTCGTTTTTTTGTTGGCAATCCTTCCACTGGTGGTTTTGGTCTTACTCTTACCGCAGCTTCTTATGTGGTATACTTTAGTAACAATTTCAATTTGGAAATCAGACAACAAAGTGAAGACAGGGCTCATCGAATCGGCCAAAAACGGAATGTCACTTATATTGATCTTGTTGCACAAAAAACCATAGACAAACACATTTTAAAAGCTTTACAAGGTAAAGTTAAATTATCTGCTGAGACTTTAGGTGAAACTGTTAAAGCTTGGCTCTGTTAAATTGTTCTACTCTTTGAATCCACTTATCTTTGTATCTTTTTAAATCGTCTTTATCTAAAATAAATTCTTGATAGACTAAATCTTTTGTACAGATAGCTATTAAACCTTTATCAATTGGCCCGTAATTCTTTTCGTGTGCTAAGGCATATGCTGCAATCTGATAATAATAATCTTCTACGTAGTTTCTTTGTTTTAATTTATTTGATTGTTTAAAGTCTATGATGGTTGGCTTACCTCCGTGTATACCAATTAAGTCTGTTGCACCTGCATATAGTTCTTCATAGTGTAAGGATACTTCGTTACCATATATGATTTCTAGAGCTTGCATATTCTCTATGATTTTATGTGCCATCAATCTAGCTTTGGCACCTTCTTCAGATAAGTTAAAATAACCTTGACCATTAATGTATTGTTCTAATACATAATGCATTTCAGTTCCTCTTCTAGCAGCATCAATAGTAGTTTTTCTAGCTGCTTCATCTCCTATTCTATCTCTCCATCTTCTAAGAGAATCAATATCTTCTTGGGATTTAGTTGCTGATAGTATTGTTGTAACGCTAGGTATTTTTTTATTATCTACGTTATATGTTCGTTGTCCGTTTTCCTCTTGTCTTGAAAACTTCTTATACTGATATTTATTCCTGTTCCAGGCAAAATCATCAACGGTAAAACTATTATCATTTCTAATAATTCTCATAAAAACAAGGGGTACCCTAGTATCGGAAAGATGTCAAACGGTTAATTCTGAGGCCTCTCAGGAGGTTTTTTAAAAGCCAACAAAGGCTTTAGAAGCAAAAAATGCTAGTCCAGCTATAATAAGACCTAATATCCAATCTAACTTTTTAACTGTCTTTTCAATATGTTCGTGTGTTTGTTCTTGTTGTTTTTTAATATGGTATAGTTCTCTCTTTACACCTGTAACGTGTCCTTGAAGAGTTATAATATGTTCTCTAGTATTTCTAGGCTCCATTGAATTCATCTTCCTTGTTATATTTTTCAAAGTCTTTGCATTCCTGACAAGTACATTTTTTACATTCAATTGTCTTGATGCCATTAACTTCATCAGTTAGTTTTTCTCCACAATGAGCTTCATTACCACAGCTATTACATAGCATTGTTAGTAGTGCCTCCTTGACCAGCAATCATTTGTCCAGTTACATCAAATGGGAATAAGGTTTCAAATTTTTGTTGTTTAATTTGTGGTGCTTCAGGTGCTGCTGGAGCTTGCAATGTTGGTATTTGATTTATACCTGGAATAGTAGTTTGTTGTCCTTGTTGTTCTGCTTCAGGTGATGGTTGTATACCATAGTCAACATTAACTGCTTGAATGGCTTGGTTCTCTCCTATATTAAAGCCATCTGCAAATCCTGTAGCTTCAACTAATAAAGATGTAGGAATTTGTTTTTCCATTTCTCTTTCAGGAGCAATTCGTTCTCTTTCTTCTTTTGGAAGACTGTCAAAATTAAATCCTTTTTTAGGTATGGTCATTGGTATATTAGATAATCTGTCAATGATCTCTTGTGGGTCAATACTGTTAGGATCTACTTTAGGTAAATCTGCATCTTCTTCTGCCATATAGTTTGCAAATCTAGCAAAAGCTCTAGCTTTCGTTTCACCAATCGTTACAGGTACACCAACAAAACGTTTTACACCAACATCTTTTTTAGCAAAAGCTAATCTTTCTGCTGGTGATAATACATCCATCATACGTCTTAATGCTTCAGGATCAGTTAATACTTTACCAATTTTTCTTGATGCATATAAGAAAACTAATGGAGCTAATGGATTAGCAGCAAACATACCACCTCCCATAACAACTCCTCCTAATAAACCTGCTCCTCCAGATAAAGTTAATCTTCTTTGTAAGAATGCTGATGTTTCAGAAATAGGTACATCTGATAATGCTTTTGTATAGTTAATAAATTTTTCTAAATTGTCTAAAGCTTGAGCACCTTTCATACCACCACCGTAAGCTTGTATCATCATTCGTCTAGCTTCTTGACCTGCAGGGCCATCAAATCCTAATGCTGCTCTAAATTTATCTGCACTAAACTCTGCAAAGTCTCCTTTACCAAATGTTATTTGAATGGATTCATCTGCTTGTCCCGATAATACATCTTTAACAGTTACGTTTCTTGCAGCATATAAATCTCTCATTCCTCCTTGTTCTAGTACATCGTCTACCATTGAATGAGTTTTAGGTTTAGCTGTCTGCATTTGTTTTAATAAATCAAAAGCACTTCCTGTTTTTAAACTTTCTTCACTAAATGATTTTAAGTATGCATCGTAGATGTGTCTGCTAAATGCTCTGTTAAACATTTCTTTACCTGCTTTAGATGTATTGTAACCATAAAAATGTTTAAGTTCTTCTATAGATCCAGGATTTCCAGATTTAAATGCAGCCTTTTCAATTGATGTAAATACTTGTTCCATTGGAATAGATTCTCTACCACCTATGCCGTATAACTGTTTGTTCGTAAATAAAGATTTATCTCCAGCTTTAATAGCTGCTGCTACAGCACTCTTTTCATATGGTTTTAAAAATTGATTAAATTTAGTATTAGCTAATTTTAATTGTTGATTTAATCCTGATACTCTTTCTAAAGCATTATTTAAATACCTGTCAGCTGCTACTTGACCACCTTCTGCGAATGCTTTTTCATATTCTGCTTTAACTACAGTATCTCCTAGTAATACGTTCTTGTCTAATTTTGCTGCTGAGGTTGCAAAGTCCATATCAAATCCATCTTTAATTTTAAATATTGATTTTCTTGCATCAAAGAAATTTGTTTTCTCTATTGCTCTTGTGGCTAGTCTTTGTAATCCTGCAAACTCTTTAGCAGTCATTTGTATATCATTTTTAGCATAAGCTAAATAACCCATAAGTTGTACTAATGGATCATTGTTATCTGATAGTTCTTCAAATACCATTTTTTTATAGTCTGCAAATTTAACAGCATTATCACCAGCATCTGACATAGCTCTTAGTCTAGGTATCTGCTGTGACCATTCATCCATAAATTCTTTTGCCGCTGCCTGAGCTTTGTCTAATTTAATGAATTGAGGATTACCTACATCATCAACGTGTCTCATAAAATCTGTATAGCCATCAGATATTAAGTTTGCATATCTAGTAAATTGTTTTTTAAACTGCTCCATAGAAGCTACAGATAATGCACTTGTTCTTGTAATAGGTGCTAGTCCTGCTAAATCATTTAAGAATGCTTTACCATATTTTAATTCAGCTTCTCTTAATGCTTGGTCTCCAATTTTAGATACAAATGGAAATACCCCAACTGTTTTAAAATATGATTGACCAATACCAGCTAAAGGGCCGTCTTTCATAGCTGCTAATAATGGAATAGGTAATCCTTTGTCATAAGCAAATTGTGCTAATTCTAACGCCTTATCTCCTTTTAAACCAAATAATGATTTAACTCCCTTAGCAAAACCCCCAGCTATAGGTAATAAGGCAGAAGCTCCTGCACCCCAATATAAAGAGTTCTTAGCCGCTTCTAACATTGCTGCTCCTGTATCAGATTGAACATCTTGATCTTTTAAGTTAGCTAAATCTTGATTAATAGCTATTGCTAAATCTTTACCAAAGTTTCTGTTAACTAAGTCATAAGCCCCTGTACCAAGCCCAGCTCCAACTGCACCACCTAGTACAGACTGTACCTCAGTTGCAATTAATGGTTTTATTCTTGCACTTGTTGCAACGTCTGCAGCTTTAGCCGCACCCGTAAGTATACCTCTAGTAAATTTAAATGCTTTACCGATCTTAGGTATCTTTTCTAAGTATCTAGATAGTTCAATTGCTTTTTGAGTAAACAATTTACTTTGAGCAGATTTAGGTAATTTTAAAGAGTTAATTAAAACATCTTTGTTTCTAATGTAAGGCAACAGAGAACCTGCAGTATCTCCTACTAGTTCTGCTCCTGGTCTTGTTGGAATTAGTCCTGTAAGCTCTCCTTGAAATATAGATTTATCTTCTAAAGCTACTGCTAATGGATTTTTTGCAAATTCTTTTTCTTTAACTAATGTTTCTTCTGTAGCATTAAAGTTCTGTATGATTTCATTCATACGTGGGCCTTTTAAAGTGCCTTCTTTAATTAAATCGTCAATTATTCCTAATTGTTGAGAATTATATTCTCTTGGATTTAAAGAGTTAGTATCTAACTTTTGTTGTAAAGACTCTAAAGGAGTTTGTTCAGCCATTATTTAATTCCTTCACTTTGTAACAAAGTATTAATATCAGGTATCTTCTTACCTTCAGTTATAGATTTTCTTTGTTGCTCTTCTAAACCTTGAGTTAACCAACCTAAACCAACTTTGCCTCCTAATGAACCATAAACGTTAGTTGCAAGGAATAAGTCTGAGTAACCTGAACCTCTTAATTGACTAGTAAACGTAGTACGTTTTTTATCTAGATAGCCTGAGATTTCTCTTAATTCAGCTTTAATCATATCACCACCTTTTGAAAAAGCTAATATATTTGTAATTTTACCAATAAATTCTAAGTCTCTGTTTGTTAATCGATCTTCTGTTTTAAATGCATTTGCTAAGAAGTATTTTAATGTTTCAGCTTTAACTCCGTTAGCTGCTAATATCTCAGCTGTTTTTGGATCTGCTTTTAATTTATTAAAGAGAACTTGAGAGTCCTTGTCGTATCTTTTTAAAGCGTTATCTACAGTTGTTATTGATTTATTACCTTTTTCATCAATTACTTCAATTTTATCTGATCCTTTTAATTCTCTACCTTCTTCATCATAAATTTTATTAAAGTCTACATTTTTAGGAACATCTCTTAATGCACCAGCTACTCCAGCAAGTCTATTACCAAAGTATTTAATATATCCTGATGTACCAAGAGTAGAATCATCTTGTTTTAATAACCCATCAACAATAGCAGAACCAGCCAAGTTATCTCCAAATTTTGCAAGTATTTCTAATTGTTTTGTTCCAATAACTTTATCTCTTTGAGTGAAGAGACCTGTTTGAGAAGGATCTACATAAGTTTTTCTACCTGTATTATCATAATAATAAACCTCAGTAGGTTTTTTAGCGTCTCTAAATGCATCTATATAAAGCAATCCACCTTTACCATCTGGTATTGGAATAGTTCCTGAATCTTCTGCTCGATCTGCAGCTTTTGATAATGTTTGTTTATATAGTTCATTTGCAAATTCTTGTTCTTTTAATTTATAAGCAGCTAATACATCTACTGCAGGGTTTAGAGCTGCTCCTAATACTTCTCCAAAATTTCCTTTTCCTGTTAATAATCCAGCAGCAAGTTTTAACATAAACATATTTCCAGCATCTGTTCTTGCAAAATTACCAAGTTTATCTAAGAATCCTAATTCAGCTTCTTTTTTTGGTTTTGAAGTATTTTTTTTATTAATAACTTCATTTTTTTTATCCTCAATACCACCAGCTATATTAGTACTTACGCCTGTATTATCTTTAACTCCTGAATTATCTCCTGATCCTCCTGTAAGAGATGCTTGTTGTCCTCCTGGAGGTGTTCCTGTTCCACCTGTCCCTTGTCCCATATCCGTTGTGCCTGAAGGTATCTCACCTGTAGTTGCTAAATCAGAACCAGACATTGCACTAGCTGCAGCTGCTGGAGTTGCTTGATTTTCTAATGCAGTTTGTTGTTGAAAGTTCATCATATCATCAGGAGACATAGGCGTGAATATTTCTCTACCTTCTGGTGAATTCATATATCTATCTTGTTTAGCAAAATCAGATTCTACATCCACATATATTTTTTTCTCTGGGTCATAAACTTTTTTAGGTTGTCTTAAATATTGATCAAGTTTGTACATACCATATGGTACGGCAGCTGCTGCTGTTATACCAACACCTATTGGAGACATCATTGCTCTTGTTCCTAATGCTCTTACACTTGCAGGCAAACCTGCTGCTCTAAGACCGTAACCAATTGTGCTTCTAACTGCTCCTGGTTTTGATGTTAATGCTTTACCCGCTGCTCTAGCACCTTCAGAACCTAAATAAGCTAATGTAGATGCTTCTCCTAAACCAACTTCTTCTAAACCTTTTTCAACAGCTAAAGCTGGAGCTATTACAGCTGGATTAACTAAAGATTTAAGTCCTCTAGCTCCTTTAAGATATGTTTCTTTTTTAGTTAAAGCAGAACCAATGTTTTTTAGACTTTGAATATTTTTTGAATAACCCTCTGGTGAAACAAATCTTTCTGCAATATCAAAAAATTTGTTACTTATTCTAGTTCCCATTGATGGTTTGTATTCAATTTGTAATGGAGTAGTTCTTTCTGTACCTATGATTTGTCCTGCAGCATTAACAAAATATCTCACACCATCTTTTTCAAATACTTGTGTTGGTGCAGTGTAAGCAGGATTTCTAGAAGCTACTGCTGTTGATACTCCAAACTCAGGAGCACCTACTTGATAGCTTCTTGGTTTTAAAGCACCTGATCTAAGTGCTGTGTGCCTGAACATCTTTCTGTGTAGTACTGGATCGTCCATTCAGGCCTCCTATTTGTTTGGTGGGTTTATAATGGTTTTAGGCTGCGATGCTGCATAAGCTTGATAAGCAGCAATACCTGTACCTACTGTTTGAGCTAATGGGTTAACTGTTGGTGTTGTAGCCGCAGTAATACCTGACTGTGAAGTAGGGCCAGCTGCGTAAATGTTTTTAATAAACTCTGCTCTTTGGAACGGTTCATAAGCTCTTTGTAATTCTGTAGCTCTTTGAGCGTCTAAAGCTTGTTGTGCTAATTGTTGTTGTATGCCTCCTGCTTGTAACATACTTTGAATGTCAGCTTGTTGCATAGCCTGTTGTTGCATACCTGCTGCACCTAAAGCTTGTCCTGCAGCTAACTGTTGTGATTGAGCATTTTGTGCTGCTGTTAATGCCGATTGGAATCCTGCAGCTTGTGCTTGTCCAACCATACCTAATCTAGCTCTTTCAGATTCTGCTAATTGTACACCTTCTCTACCACCACCAAATGCACCAGCTTGAACAGCTTGTTGTGCAACTTGATTTCTTTGTTGAGCCGCTTGTCTATTAATTTCATCAATTACATATGATTGATATGGATTAAAGAATTGAGATATTTGTGGGCCAGCTGCAGCTTGTTGTAAAGAAGCAATACCAGCTTGTTGTGTCGCTGTTCCTATTCCAGTTTGACCAGCTTGTTGAAACGCACCTGTTTGTAATGCTGTAGGTTGTGCAACTTGAAATGCTGGAATGTTAACAGGTTGTTGGCCTAACTGTAGACCAATATCCATTAATCCTAATTTTCTTTCTTCAATACCTGGAGCTTCTCTAATAATTTGAGTTTGTACCGCTGGAGCCGATCCTCCGCCACCGCCTCCTGATCCGCCACCAAAGTATTGTCTTAATCCTGTAGCTTCGTTAATTGTTCCTGCACCACCGTGTTTCTTTAGTAGTTCTGCTTCTGCTTTATTAATATGTGCAAGTTCAGTATCTCCGTTAATACCTTTACCAGAGATTTCTTTATATAATTTTTTAAATAGTTTTATTTTAGCTTTTAAATTCATAATTTTTTTTCTATTTGGACGTGCGTTTTAACAAATCCTTTATGCTTGAGAATCCTTTCCCAACCAGGTCTTGCAAACACTTCCATTTTTTTACAATCGTTTTCTTTAGCCCACTTACAGATTTCATCCATATAGTCGACCCAACGTTCATAATCTTCGCCAGTTGTGATCCTAAGATCGCAAACCCTGTAGTTAGGGTATTGTCTAACTTCTGTAACGCAAACACAAATAACTTTGTTGTTTTCGCCCACAGCCATCCAAAGCTGCATTGTACCTTTTTCCAAAAAGTCCAGAATATGTTCTGCACTAAATCCATCATTTGTTTTACACGCCTCCTCAATAAAAGATTTAGCTAAAGGCCAGACCTTCCTAACTTCCTCTTTACGAAAGTTGACTAGCTCTGTTTGCATTTAACAAATCAAAAATCCTTTTAAATTTAGCTTGTTGGTCATAGAAATACTTAGCACCTTTTTTTCTCATATCTTTCATATTTTTAGGATTAGCACCTGCTAGTATTCCTGCTCCTAACACGCCATCAGCTCTAGTTACAAATTCACCATCTGCAAGTTGAGCTAAAACTGTATCTTCATCTTTATCTGCCATTGAAGACATATCAACTATATGACCATTTGCTCTAACATAATTGTTAGCATCGTTTTCATCGTGAGTCATTTTACTAGGAAGAACTTGTCCTCCTTCGTTATATTTTTTAATTCCTTTTAATGTAGCTAATCCACCTTCTTTAGCTGTTATTAATTGTTTGCCCATAGCATATGGTACTGCAGGTACTTGACCTGAAGCGTATACTGCTTCTGGTGGAACATAATCTTCTGAACCTGGAATAGATTGTGCTGTCATTTGTCCTTGGTTATCGTACTGACCAACTTTAAATCCCTCTGGGCCAACTTGAGAATAAATTGCTGGATTTGCGTAATTTATATTTGCACCATAGAACATAGTTTGTTTTGGTTTGTTAGCTGCATCTGCATATGATTTGTATAATAACCCTGCAGGTATTCCTACTTTAGCAACGTCACCGTAACTAAATGCTTTATCTCCTAAACTAAATGCAGTTTTTCCACCTAATTCTTTAAGTGATGTTATTCCAGTAGACACTGCACCTTTACCTGACACAGCTCCTTTTGCTATATCAGACATACCTACTGAAGAAATGTCTCCAGCTTTTTTAGCTGCGTTCGCTGCTGAAAATCCTTCTGTAATTCCTGCTGTAGCACCAGCTAATAAAGCATTTCGTAATGCTGATTTTGTACTTGAACCTGTTAACTTGCTAATAGCAAATGATGTTAATGCAGGTATTAATAAAGCTTGAATAGCCATCTGTAATAAATAACTCCAATTGTTCTATTTTGACTATTTTAAAGGCTTTTTAGTCTTTCTTCAATACATTAGGTTCAACCTTTTTTGTATTCTGATCCACCTTTAAATCGTCTAAAAGTCTACCTCTGTAAGCAAATTCTCCATAATGTTCTATGTATTCATCAATTAAACCATACATTTTAATACCTGCGTGTTTACATAGCTTACAAAAGTAAAAATCTTCTCCTGTATAGGTCTTATTTTTGCTATCCCAATAGGTATCAAAATAGTTATAAAAATGATTTCTATCTACTAATTTACCATCTATTAGTGTTTTTTGTTTAATTGTAAATTCAGGATACTCTTTGTTAAGTTTATCAAACACATCTCTTCTAATTAACATACAACCTGTAGGGCCTCTATCTAATTCTATAAAACCGTTTTCAATTCTAACGTTTCTTGGATCAGGTACTGAGAGTGTATATTGATTACCTAAAAGCTCTGGACTTAACGGATTACCCGATTCTATTTCTTTTCTTATTTTAACAGCATCAAATGTTTTTACTGGATAGGGTACTAAAACAACTTCTTTATCATAATTAAGCATACGTTCAACCATTCTCCAATGAAAAGCTATGTCTGAATCTATGAATAACATATGAGTGCAATCAGATTCTAAAAATCCTGACACACATAAATTTCTACCTTGTGTTACTAAGGATGATTTCATTACTTGAAACATACAAGGTATTTTTCTTACAAAGCATTCTTTTTGAAACTCTAAACAAGCTTTAAAATAATGAATAGATACGTCTGAATGAACAGGTGTTGCTACAAATAATCTAACTTCTGATGCCATTTAAAAATCTTTCCCAATAACCTTTTATTACGTCCCAATGATAAAAGTTCTTATAGTAATCTTGTTGAAATTTCAAGGCTTCAGGATTAGCTGCATTTACAAATGCAGGTAACATATTAATAGTATAAGCAAACTTTTGAGCCAGTTGTTTTTTATCTTTTAAATAAGGTACATAAATAGGAAATTCCCCACAAGTTTCTGGTAAAGCTCCTAAGTCAGTTGTTACTACAATTAAACCTGCTGCTAAGGATTCCATAGCTGCTACACAAAAGGTTTCTTCAAATGTTGATGGATGCACATACGCATCGTAAGTATGTAATATTTTACATAGTTCTTTATGATCAATATATCCTTTGTAGTTTACATTAGGTAAAGATTTTGCTTTTTCATACAAAGGTTCAAATTGTTTATCATTCTGTTCTTTAAACTGATCTCCATATATTTGAGTGCTTGAATATACATCTAATTCTACGTGTTGGTTTTTTTGTATGGCTTCCATAGCCATTAATAATACATCTAATCCTCTCCAAGGTGTTGATGTGTATATTAGTTTTATTTTAGGTTTTGGATCAAAGTTAGTCTTTAATACTAAATCATCATCAAATCCATTTTTAATAACTAAACAAGCCTCTGTTGGAATATCAAAATATAATCTATACTTTTCATAAGTCCAATGACTATTAAATACATACCAATCATATTTTTTATGATTAAATTTATTTTTAAACCAAGGAGCTAAATTAGGTTGATCATAGCTATTATGTACCCAAAGCACATTTGTCTTATCTATAACTATTGGTTGTTTTTCTGGAATAGAAGTAGTTAAACTAATCTTATTTAAAAGATCAGCCTTAACGTATTTTTTAAGGTAGTCTAATTGGATTTCAGTTCCGCCTTTTGGTAGCATTACTTAGTTTTACCAAAAACTGATAAAGATGCAACCTTTATTCCTACGTCTTGTTGAAAATCATCAGCCACAGTATCAGTATTGGGATCAGCAACATCAGAATCAAAATGAGCTTTGCTATCATATACTTTACCTGTTCTTTTATTCTTAATAGTTTCAACAGCCTCTGCAGGAATTACTGGGAGTTCTTGTCCATTTATAACTACTGTCTTTGGTGGTTGTTTTAGTGACATATGTATTTATACCATTAATTATCGTCCTTGTCCACGATACTTCTTATACCTACGTTTTTGATGCTTGTTTATTTTTTTTCTATGTCTACCAGGACGTTTCTTTGGTGTTTCTTTAAAAAAAGTTATTTGTCCTACTGCTGATTTTTTAGCCATTCTCGTCGTTTCTGTTCATTTCCATTATAGATATGATAGCTGATACATTTGTTGTATCTGAAGTTTGAGTTAATAATGCATCACCTTCTTCTAATACAATAGGGCCTTTAGCTAAATTACATATAGTTGGCCCAGTTATAGAAGCGTACGCAACTTGATATGTAGTAGCTGCACTTGCATCAATTACATAAACATTTACGTTTTTACTTCCGCTTTGGTTGGTTAATTGTATGTTTTGTATAATTGCCCTTGAATCCGCAGGAGTAACATACACAGACTGTGCTGCTGTAGTTGTTGGATCATAGAATGCGTTTTTAAATATATTTGCCATTAATATCCATCCTGTACTAATAATAAATCAAATGAAGCAGAAGCAGAAGAGGTAGAACTTGCTATTGCTGAAACATAGATATCTGACTTTTGAGTTATTACATTGATTGCATTAAATATAACAGTTGTTTGACCACCTCTAACATCTAAAAATTGTTTTGTTT
>Ga0208160_1000870_pt1 | contig 13428 bp, 7 predicted proteins | sample CB_VirMetaG_FD_184536 | JGI IMG/M metagenome (GOLD analysis project Ga0208160, IMG submission 184536) | Freshwater to marine saline gradient viral communities from Chesapeake Bay - CB_1504_1 Viral MetaG (SPAdes) (version 4) | ecosystem: Environmental > Aquatic > Marine > Coastal | place: USA... | reverse complement strand
CATATAATAATAATTTAAATTCAATAACTTCTGAAGCTACAAAATACTTTACAGTTGGAGCAGATTTTGGAGATGGCGTCATATCAACTTCTGGAGATTTAATTGATAGTATTTCTTCTCACGTTGTTTATAACTTTAATGACGAGCCTATTATTACCGCTGTTAGTGAAACTTTATCTACTACTTTAAATAATCCAACTAATCAATCAGCTATAACTTCATCAGTTAGTTCAGAAATTTACGGTGATCTTAGTGGTAATCTTATAGATAGTGCGATAACCGGCGGGGTTTCTGCACAAATTTATCAAAACTTATCAAGCGATGAAATTAAAGATGCAATTTCTAGCGATGTAAAAACTCAATTATCAAATGATGTAGTTACTGATGTCGTAAAAGATGCAATTTCTGGTGATGTAAAAACTCAATTATCAAATGATGTAGTTACTGATGTCGTAAAAGACACAATTTCTGGTGATGTTTATGATGATTTATACGTTGATGTAGTTACTGATGTCGTAAAAGATACAATTTCTAGTAATGTAAAAACTCAATTATCAAATGATGTAGTTACTGATGAAGTTAAATCAAGTATATCATCTTCTGTATCTTCTAGTCTATGAGCTGCTGTTGATACAGAATATACTAGTGCAATTACTGGAGCGGTAACTGGTGAACTTTATGATGACTTAGCTCTTTCAGACGCTATTACCGGTGGAATAACAGCAGATATAGTTAGCGGATATCCTTATAGCTCATTAAATCAAACCAATTTAATAAATACTATCGCAACGGAATTTGATTCTACTGACTTAGCGCCTTCAGAAGTATCTCAACTTATTAGTGGAATAAGTTCTTCTGTAAGTGCAGAAATTTATACAGCATCTGGAAATTATATATCAAGCTTGGCAAGCTTTTATGTTAGTGGTATAACTTATACAAATAATGCGTCTGCTATAACTGGCAGCGCAGCAGAAATAGCTAGCGCCTCAGCATGAAATTTAAGATCTAATGCGATTACCGGTGTGGCTGCAGCGCTTGCCGCTATTTCAGCATGAAGTTTAGAAAGTTCGTCAATTATTGATGGAGCAGTAGGGTTTTTAACCAATACTCCGTCAATATCTTCCAGTTTAACTTCAGATACTTTTGAGACACTTACTGCCACTATAGTTACTGATACAGTAAAACATGCAATTTCTAGTAATGTAGAAACTGAATTATCAGATAGTGTAGTTACTAATGCGGTAAAAGATGCAATTTCAGGCGCAGTAAGTGCAAGTTTATGAAACGCTGTTGATACAGAATATACCAGCGCAATAACTGGAGCAGTATCTGGTGAAATAAGTTCTGATATAAATACTCCAGCCGTAAAATCAGCTATTTCTAGTGCTGTATCTTCTAGTCTATGAGCTGATGTTGATACAGAATATACAAGCGCAATTACTGGAGCTGTATCTGATGATCTTTATGATGACTTAGCTCTTTCAAATAGTATTACAGGTGGAATAACTGGAGATGTAGTCGGAGACCTTTATAGTTGATTTGCTTTGAGTGCGGCTGCGGAATCTTATAGAACTAATGTAGTTGATTATACTGGGGAAAATCTTTATGGTTGGTTTAAAGGCAACGCGCTCGCCAGTGATTATAGAAATAGTATAACAAGTGATACTTCTAATTATCTTTCTCTTTGATTTATAGATACAGAAGGTGATGATTATAAAGATTCTATTTCTAGTTATGTAGCAACGGAATTATCTGATTGATTTAAAGAATCCACTGGTAATATTTATAAAAATTCTATTTCTAGTTTTGTATACAATGATTTAATAAGTGATGCAAGTTATACTCAAGATATTTCAGATGCTGTTAGCGCTTCAATTAATACATATATGGTTGATAATGAAATTGATGGTATAATTAGTAATGTTGAGAGTTACTTTACAACCGGTGGCGGCGATTTAAGTAATGATATAATTGATGGTGCTTCTAGTTATTTTACGGAGGGTGTTAAAGAAGATGATTTAACAAATGCCATAACTAGTAGCACTACAAATTACTTTACAATCGGAGACGGTTGGCTGAACCTTTTTCTTGACATTTACCAAAGTTCTACTGCTTATTATACTCAAACATTATCATCTAATTTATCAGCAGCTATTCGAAATAGTTCATATGCTTATTATACAACTGATATTGGTGAAGTAATAAGTAGTGATATAATTAGTGATGCAACCGATCATTTCACTACCGGGGTGACAGCATATAATATATTTGTTGGTGCAAGTAATTTAATATCAGATTGATTTACACTAAGTAGTGTTGCTGCTGGCTGAAGAGTGAGCATATCAGGATATTCATCTACTTTGATTAGGGATTGATTTATAGCAAATCAAGTAGATGAAATTTCTTCTACTGTAGCTGCAAATCTTGAAAGTAATACAACGTTTTATAATTCTGTAGCAGATGGCGCTTCTGGTTATTTTATAACTGATGGCGATGGTGATTTAACAAATACTATAGCAGATGGTGCTTCTGGACATTTTATAACCGGCGGTGGTGGTGATTTAAGTAATGATATAATTGATGGCGCTTCTGGTTACTTTACAGAAGGTACTGGTGATTTAAGCGATTATATAATTGATGGTGCTTCTGGTTATTTTACAGAAGGTGTTGGTAATTTAACAAATAGCATAGTTACCGATGTTTCTGATTATTTTGAAAGTAATACTGAATTAAGAAATACTATAGCAGATGGTGCTTCTGGACATTTTATAACCGGCGGTGGTGGTGATTTAAGTAATGATATAATTGATGGCGCTTCTGGTTACTTTACAACTGGCGATGGCGCTGGGACATTAATAGATGGTGCTACCACAAATATAGAATCATATTTTACAACATCTCCTGGTAATAATCTTATAGTTGATCCAGTAACAAGTAATTGAAATCAAGATTTTACTGATCTTTATGATAATTGATCTGACTCGCTTTATAGCTCTTCAGCTCAGTTTGCAGAAGAGTTACAGTTTTCAAAAACCAATTTAATTCAATTTGTTAATAGTGAAAATTTTCATATGAGCGCTAGACCTATAGCCGCATCAGCATGAAGTGAAGCTCAACTAGCTTCAAGCGCAGGAGGTTTTGCTACATTCTTAGATCAAATGAGAACTAAAGACGCTTCTTTTGGAAATTTAAATGAAATAAAAAGAAATAATAAACTAGGTGCTTTAAGAGCGCAAATACAAGACCCAGGTGAAGAAATAACCGGTTTATTGAGTGATCCGTATAATAGTGGATCTTATAGCATAAATATACAAGACGATAGATTTATATCTATTACGGCTAATAATTTTACTGAGTTAAGTGATCTTGGTCAAGGTTTCATTATTAAAACAAGCACTACGGATACTGTTATTGAGGGTGGCGCTTGTTTAGACTCAGAAGATGAAGTTATCGAAGACAGTGGTGTTACATTATCAGCAAGTGTTTGAATTACAATAGCAGATTCAGAAACTTTAAATATAATTAAATCTAGAATTTATAATTTAGATGAATTAACAAAATGTTCTTTTGTGTTCTATGATGCTATAACGGGAGTTCCCCAACATCAGTGAAAATCTCATAAATTTTCTATATTAGATTGAGATGATACGAGCGGTGCATTAAAGATAAAACTAGGTAATATCAGAAAAAGAATACTTGAACAATACGAAGGTTGATATAGATATATTTGAAAATATATGTGAACTGATCAGGCTGGTAATAATGACGATAAACCTTCAGGCGAAAACGTAAAATATTCTATTATTATAGATGAATCATTACCGGTAGTTGAATGAAGTGATATATTTGATTTTTGAAACCGAATAATGCGCCCTGGAGAAGAAGATGCGTATTCTACTGTACGAAATGATAGTATTTTAAATTTTAAATATTTGGTACACTCATGATGGTTATCTCCAGCGGCTATTCCTTTTGGAGGAGGGTCTTTAGATTCAATTTGACAAGCTAATACTGAAGTTATGGAGTTACCAGTTTTAATGATGTCATTTCCCGCAAATAGCGAATATGTGTTTGAAGCAAAAAGTTTATTACCTAGAATATTTGTAGAAAATGCAGATGATAGTAAATATGGTTTAGGATTAGGCATCAGAGCTTGATCATATTCAGGAGATACTAATGATATTATTTCTACTAGCTCTCCTTTAACAGCTAATATAGGTAATTTAATCTTTGATTATTGCTATATTCCTGGAAGACGATATCCAACAAATAATGGTATTTATCAAGCTGAAGATGATGGAAATAATAATTTAAGCGGTGGTACTTGCTGAAATACTATGCAAGTAAAAGTTCCTGAATTAAATAATACAAATAATTGAAATTACAATATTTCGTCAAGTGCAACTAAAACTAATAACATTGTTTTACAGTTTTCTATTAAAACAAATTTTAGATGATTGTGTAATGATCCATATGATCAAACACAGTTTGGATTAAACGGTATAGCATATCTTAAAGATTTTGCTCTATATGCTTCTAATCCTCAAGGTGAAACATTTGTCGACGCAGATAATATTAAATTTTATAACGATGATTTAGAAAGTCCTGCTTATGAAAAAGTTTTTGAAAATGGAAACCTAAAAACAGGTCTTGCAAAATCAGATGGAACTGTTTCTTTAGATTCAGATAGAGTTGTTGATTATTTATTAGGTCGTAGAAAAATTCCTAGTTTACAATCTGCGGCTTTTATTACAGAATCAGCATTAGTTAATAGAAATTTAAGAGTTTTAAATAGTTTTGAGGCTAAATCTAAAAGCTTCTTAATTGACGATCAACAACACAACAATCTGTTATTACAACACGGATCTTTAGAAGGACCAGAGCATGGTGTATACATTAGAGATGTTATAAAGTCTAATTCTAATAGTCATCTTATAGAATTCCCAGATTATTGATCATGACTCATAAATCCTGATTCTATTACGGTAATTATAACACCGATGGGAAGATGACAAGAATTATGATATGAAGTAACAAAAAAAGGTATTATAGTAAGAAATAATAAAGATCAATTTATTGAATGTAGTATACAAATAAATGCGGAAAGAATAGACGTAAATAAACTTCAGTTAAGGATTGAAAAATAATGGCAAAAAAACATTATATCAAAGTAACAGATATAGATACGGGATATCCGGTAAAAGGAGCTCTAGTTGATTGATGGTCTAATACTAATTATTCTGGAATAGTTTCGAATAAAGGATATCAGGGTAGTAGAAACTGAATTGATAGTTCTACAATACCTCTTACAGGACTTAATATAGGAGCGATAAACAAGAGTTGAGATGATTTTTATTTTTATTCATATAGTAATCATACAATTGATATTGATCGAGAAATAGACCCACCTTTTTCATTATCAACTGGTGTTTTTGGGATATTAGATAATACTATAAGAGTTAGTACATCTGCGCAGTCGCCCGCTTATTCATATGTGGCCTTATCAGCGGCAGAAAAATGAAATATAATAGATGCATTAACATCAAATAAAGTTTATAGATTATCTTATTTTATAAAACCGAATTATGATGCTGATGCCGGTCAAAAGCGGCATAGAATTGATATGACATTTGATTCTAATTCAATATTTGGATATAAGTATAATTACAATAAAATAAAAAGTACGTTTTATTCAACTTATGTATTTTCAACATATATGCAAGATCTTCAAGACCTTGATCAAGAATGATTTTTAGTTACAAGTTATTTTTATTCAGAAAAATATAGGAGTATATCTTCTGGTACTACACCTTTATTGTCAGGTATTTATAAACTTTCTACAAAAGAAAAAATGCCCGATTCGTCTAGTAATGCTCCAGCTGATATTGTTTTAACCGGAAGTTTAAAAAGTTATGAGGCTAAAATTTATTTTGAATTAAATGTTTCTGAAAATGCCAACGCCGATGGATTGTATCACGACACTCACTTTTGAAATCCAGTTTTTGAAGAAATAAATGAACATTCACTTACAGATTATGAACTCATGGATCCTAACTCTTATACAGGGCATCCAGGACATGTATGAGCTCAAACAAACGAATCAGGAATCGCTGAATTAGATTATTATATTGGTGATACAGGTACTTTAAGAGTAACAAAGAATAGAAACTCAAAGACATCTTCAAATTACGAATTACCACAAACTCAACCAGGAATACCAATAACGGGTGATATTGGTATAGAACCTATAAATGAATTACCACTTCCGGAAGGTGGAGGCGGCAGTGGCGGTGGCGGTGGCGGAAGTGAAGACGGTTCATGATATTTAGGAACTTATTGAAATCCAACGGTTAATTGAGTTTTTGATAATTATGGAGTAACGGCTCAAGTTAATAATTGAGAAGATATAATGAGTGATGAAGCATCTAATCAAATTTTGTTTTCTTATGCACTTTATCATAATTCATATTCAATTCCAACATATGGGGAAATGCTTGATTGAACTACACTCATGGGAAATAATGGCCCTTATCCTGATGAAATATCACTTTCTACATTATCAGGCGACGTTGATGATCATAATAATGCTTATTATGAATTAATAATAAGAGTCGGAGAAATGCAAGATATTTTGAATGAAAAAAGTTTTACTATTAATGATCCTTTTATATATTCTATAGCTCATGGTGATATTTCATTTTCAAACGAGCAAAATGATTCATTAGATGTTTGTGAAAGTTCATCAATTGTTTTTAATATTAATTCGCAAAATTTTATAGAAAATAACAATATTGAACGTTCATTTCATAATAAAGATGTTTATTTAGAAATAAACCATACAGATTTTTCATTTCCTATAAGTGCAATATCATTAGAATTAGAAGATCAATTTGAAACGTTTAACACTTCTTTACCTGAATTTGGTCATAATCCAAATTTATTTAAATTTGAAAATATAAGTTTTAATACACAAAATCAAGATATGACAACGTGTTCTGCTACATTATCTTTCTCAAATGAAATGTATAATTATTTAGAAAGTGTATTTGGTGCAGGCTATTCATCGGTTAATTTTTCAAATATTCGTTTTAGCGCTTCAATGACAAATATAACAAATGAAAGAATTGATATAATAACAACCAATCCTTATACTTTTACTTTATCTGCTATAAATTATGGAGGACAAGATTTAATCATTGATGACGATGGCAGTGGGGAAAAAGATATAACGGTTTGACCTGATGACGCTAAGGTTTTATGATCATTACGTAAACACGAAGATTGAAACGGAACTCTTACACAAAAGACAGCTTCAGTTTCAAATAAACTATTTTATGATCCAAATGATACGGAAATGGCAAAATTTGGTTGATTTAGAAACGATAATCTACAAAGTCCTTTGATGATTTATGAAATCCCATGAGTAGATACTGATCTTGACAATGATAGTGCATACTTTACAATTTATAATCCAAATGCGTATATGCCAGATAATCCTTCTGCAGGAGAAATGTTTAAAATTGATGTGGGATCGGGTGTTGTTGTTTCTGGTGGATTAAGTGAAAATTTACCTATTTATGATAATAATGGTAACGACACAGGTTATACTATAGGTAGCCAGGCTATAATAATTCCAACGTATGCTACCCCGCCAGCAAATCCGGTAGTAGGTCAAATTTGAATTGAAGAACAATAAACATAAGTATAAGGAATTTATATGGCAAATTATTATGTATCAGCCCAAACAGGTAATGATAGTAATGCAGGAACCAGTGTAGGCGCTGCAAAACTCACAATACAAGCTGGCCTTGATCTACTTTCTACAGGTGGTGATACACTTTATATCGCACCTGGAACCTATCGCGGACCTATTTGAGGAAGTGGACAAGCGGGTAGTGCGGGAAACCCTATCAAGGTTATAGGTGATATAAATTGTGAACAGTTTTCTACAGAAACTCCCGGTTATATTCGCGTGACTGCGGCGACAGGTGCGGATGAGATGACAACACTTACCGGAAGTCCTGGAGAACCTACTCACCTATTTGATCTTTGAGGAGAAGATGAGTGAGAGATATCAAATATACACTTTGACGGAAACTCTAATAATGATTTATCTACTGTAGACTTAAGTCGTGGAACTTATGCAAGTACAACTAGACGTATTGCATTTTATAATTGTGCATGAACTAATTTTGGTAGAACCGCAGTCCAAGGTAGTGAAGTATATGATAGTTTTATAAGTGGATCTTATATGGGAACTGTTGATTGTAGAGTAAAAAATAGCGTGATCATGGCGGGTTATTATGCGACTTACGGTAGTGCCCTACCAGGGTTTTCATCTCTAACTAGTTGTATTATAACAAGTGGATACAGTTGTGGATATAGAACGCATATGTATAACTGTATAAATCTAGGTGGAATTTACGCGACAGTTACTTGTGATGTAAATAACTCTATTTATCATAGTTCATATTATGGTGCGTATAATAATGACGCGGATACTGATGCAAAACTGAATAATGTATTAGTACAAAATGGTAGGTTTTTATCAAGATTATGTGAAAATAGTACAACAGGTTTCTGAGACTCTAATTACGAAGATACTTATGAAGCAACTACAACAAATTGAACTCAAACAGGTATGTGAAGACTTGATCCATTTCGTGCACGTGATCACTTATTCAAAGCGTTTTCTCCACTTGATAATCTGGGTCTCGTTGGTATAGGTGATCCAAGTCTAAGTTCTACAATGACCGCGGATATATTCGAAGAACCAACTAGTGGTGTAAATGGGGATAAGATGATAGGACCTTATGCCGTAGATAGAGTTACAGAAATTTTTGATAGCGAATATTATTATGGACGCGGACCGGGAATTGTTATAGAAGGAAAAGGTAATAAAGTTTTTGATTTATTAGTTAGTTCTGGTTTAACTGTAAATGTAGATGTTTGAGTAAAACCTTTTGGCACACCTCATGAACCTATGTCTTTAACTATTTTTGGTGAAAATATAGCTTCTAAAATAGATACTACTTATAGTCTTTCATGAGATATTTTAACCGCAACTGTTTCTGCGTCTGAAATTAAATTTGACCAAAAGCTTAAAATAAAATTAAGTAATTCCGATAATAGTATTACGGCTAGTTTTAGCGATATTAGAGTATATTAAATATGATAATTATTAATGGAAAATATCCAGAAGAATTAATTTTTCATAATTCATTAAATGCTAATAAAATTATTAATGGCAAAACTTTTGATAAAATTTTTTTAAAAAATATTTCTTTTTTAAAATTAGCATTACCAATACTTGATGGACCTAATGAAAAAACTGATCAAGTAACAGGGTATTTTAAATATTATTATGATACAAATAAAACATATTCAATTCCTCATAATACTCAATCTGTTGCGCTTGAAAATTATCAATTACCTGATGGTATGATTAATGATGATCTACCGCTATTAGGTATACGAGTTAAAGTCGATGGCATCCCAGTTAATAGATATTTTTATCTTATTCATTCAGAAAAAGACCGCCCATTAAATAATAGTTGAATGGCAATTCAAATGAATAATGATAAATATTATTTACAATTTGACACACCCGACAATTTAAAGAGTTCAGATTTTCTAAATAAGCCTAAAATATTTGGATTATTTGTTAATCCTCAATTAATTTTTGAAAATACATCGCCCGATGTATTTGCTACAATATGAGATGAAAGTAAATTAATTGAGCCGTCGAGCGCTGCTATTTTGTTTTGATCAACTGATGATTGATCAACTTCTTCTAGTTCTTGAATGAATTATATTTCTTCAAAAAGTTTTCATAATTATTATGAAGCGACAATTCCATCTTATTCAGCGAATACTATTATAAAATGATATGTTTGAGCGATAAATGATATAAACCAATCTACAACTTCTTCTGAATATAGTTATACAGTTCAAAATAGTCCTATGACATTTAATTCTCTTTATAATAGTCCAAATCCACCAACAGATCTTGAAAGTGTAAAAGTTTATTCTGATATATCTGATCCCGATGGTGTTAACGCCGCAACTCTTTATCGAACCTATGACGGTTGAACTAATCAAACAGTTGTTTCCATGAATTTCGTTGGTGGTATATGAAGCGCAACGATACCAGCCACGTCTAATGGTACGGTTATAGAGTATAAAGTTGTGGGTATTGATGATGCAGGAGATAGTACGACTTCTTCTATTTCTGGATATACAGTAACTAATCCTAAAAAATAAAGGGGAGTAAAAACTCCCCCTATTTTTAATTTTATTGAACCGTTTTAATGAAACTGGGTTTTTCTGCTGGTAAAGATTGTGGTTTTATAGGTTTCAATCAGGAAGGATCCTTAATAAACGGTGGTAAATCTTGAATGTTTGTTTTCTTAGCTGTTTCAAAAGTACATGTATATACTGGATTCGGTGGTAATTTTCTACCATCTGAAAGAGTATAAAGTACTCTTCAATAATATTGAGTATTAGGTTCTAATCCTTTTACAAGCATTTTATTTTTTTCTAATCCTCTACTTGGAACAACAGTTTCTCGAACTATTTGAGTTGGAGCAAAAGCCAATCCAGTTGAAATTTGAACAGTTGATTCCTTAATTCCTGTTGGTTCTAATCAAACAAACGAATGTTCTAAAGGATTTATATTTTCATCTCCATCTCTTGGTGTTATTAGTCTTTCTGGTTCTGGCTCAATACCAACAACCATTCCTTGAATTGCTGTAAAATCGTAGCTTCCTGGAGTAATTGCGCCTAATGAATATCATCCATTATAACTACAACCTCATCCAAAATTTATATGATAATAACCATCAGATCTTCAACCATCTACATTAAACGCGTGTCCACCTCTACTACCTTGTCCTCTATAAATGAGTGGGTTTCCAGCTTCTAATTGTTCTCTAATCATTTGATCTCATGTATATTCAGAAAAACCCATTTTTCAAAAAGTTTGTGGAACTTGTTTTGTATACCTAAAATAATTATAAGATGCAGATGTTGTTCTACTAATCGTACTACTACTTCCATAAGGACCAAAGTCCATACCTACACTAACTGCACAAAGATATAATAATTCAGCGCTAGCATCTGTTGCAGTTCTTGTCTGCATTTCATCTCAACGAAATTCGTGATCTAAAAAGTTTTCGCTGATTAAACCATAATCTGAATCTGTATACTCTACAACAAACTTTCCTCGTCATGGATGTTGATAATGATAAAGAATTTGACCCATAGCCACAGCAACACAGCCGACATAAGCATGACCCGTCGCATTACGATCATCTTCAGGACATCATGAATTTCAACCGGTTCCTTGACCTCAACAAGTTGTTAAAAGCGGTTCAACTTCTTCAATCGGTTCATCACTTGAATCTTCTATAGCAAAATCAGAGAGCGTTTCTTCTGGTATACCATTTGTTTCATATTGTCATGCTTCAATTTGATCCATTCAAAGATCTTTTACATCAACAAACCCTGTTTCAAACATCTCATCTCTACTATACGTTGTATCTCTATCAGTTCATCCTAAAATAGTTTTGCCATTACTATCACCTGAAACAAAAATCAATTGATTATCACTATGAACTACATAAAACGCAGGTTTTCCTGACTCTAGTTGATATTCATCTTGTAATACAGGTGGTTGTGTTGACATGGTTCTTGCACCACCTTGCTGAGACTTTCATTGCATTGCTTTAATAAGTGCATCTTGCTCCTCGACTTGAGCACCTAAAGCAATTGATGTCGTTAAAATCAATCAAGTTAAAAATTTCATACTGCCGCTTCCTTTCTTTATGTATTATCTAAACTAAAATAATATTCAGCGATTTCATGTTCTGATAATCGTTCTACATTTTCTGAATTTCAAACTCATGTATCACCACTAAGAGAACCCAATCCCAGATATTCAAAATAAGATATTTGGTTTCCAGTTGGTGAAAAGTTCAACATTCAGTCAACTAGACCTTCATGTGTCATCTCTATACTCATAGGTTACTCCTTTCAGATATATACATCAGGATCTTCTGTTGGTAACAAGTATCTGATAGGTAAATTTAGTTCTTTCGCTATCTTTATCTCTGCCTGGACACCTACACTTCATTCTCATCCTAAATCACATACAACTATAAGACCTTCAGAACCTTCAAGATATGTTCTATCTACCATTTCTCACCAATCTCACGTTTTTGGTAAATCACACCTTTGAGCGATTGGATGACAGTGAGCGATTGGACTAAATGGTATAATTTCATTATTCATAAGTCATCCTGCAACCCTAGATGATTTATCAAACCTGTTTTCTAAGACAAGTTCTCGTTCATAATCTGTTAGTTCATTAGTGTCTACAGTATAAACAGTCGCAACATATCAGTATCCTTTAGTCATTTTTCTTTTCTCCATACTGTTCCCATAAATCATCAAACATCACCGGTACTTCTATCTTCACTAACTTCAACAACTCTAACATTAGACTACGAATTCGTGGATGTGCGGATTTATGACACCTCATTGAGAACACATGTCTCCATTCGCGGAAGTTTGCAGTCATCACAACTTCAGTCTTTGTCACTGTCGGTAAAACATCTCGTGCAATCTCAGGAGGAGCGCCAAATTTGATCATATTTTGATAGGCTTCTTCTGCAGCTTTTACACCAATATTCCATCATCTTCTCGCTTCAGGGTTTCCATCTAACTCTTTTGGTTCAATAACCGAGACTTGCCCTTCAAACTTTCCTTTGGTATAATTGCAATACCTTGTACTTTCTTGACTGTATGCTGCCAGTCGATGTCGTACAAGTTCATGACTTACACCTCTATCACAAACAAATCTTACAGTCATAGCACTATGTTCTATCACCGATTCATGTTTATAATCATGTAAGATCCTATTACAAAACTCTGGAGCTGTTCCTGGCCCTGCACGATTTTCTGATTTGTAACACGTTCTGCCAGCGGCTTCTATTGTCTCTAAAGGATTTTGGCATAGTGATATAATCTCTACTGATGGTTTTACTAGTTTCATTTATAAGTCTCTCCTTTATGCACAAGCGGTTCAACCACAGTCGTTACAAAGCTTACAACCTTCTCTGAAAGCTAGATTTGTTGAATTACAATCAGGACATTGTCCATTTGCTGGTTCACCATCTCTAATAAAAGAAGCGATATACTTCTTGATAGCGAATACGAAAGTTGTAACACCTGCATCTTCTACTTGATCTAATGTTTGAACTATGTTTCTCATAAGAATACCATGACGTAAGCATAAAGAAAGCATACGAGCGATCTTGATAGCGCCTGATTGTTGCTTACTCTTCTTGAGTGTTTCTTCTACTCATTGATCTGGAATTCCCTTTGATCTTGCTAACTTTTCTAAGAGTTCTATAGTATTATTTACAA
>Ga0208160_1000867_pt1 | contig 13438 bp, 19 predicted proteins | sample CB_VirMetaG_FD_184536 | JGI IMG/M metagenome (GOLD analysis project Ga0208160, IMG submission 184536) | Freshwater to marine saline gradient viral communities from Chesapeake Bay - CB_1504_1 Viral MetaG (SPAdes) (version 4) | ecosystem: Environmental > Aquatic > Marine > Coastal | place: USA... | reverse complement strand
TAATGCACACTTGGGACGAACCAGTTCCTGCATTAATTCAATTTGATGTGTATTCTTGCGGTGAATTTGATGAAAATGATATTTGTAAAAAGATTGCAAAAGACTTTGAATTGACTAAGATAGAATATAAATATCTAAACAGAGAAACAGGATTAATGGATATCTCTGGAGGAATTTTAAACTATAAAAAATGAAACTTACAGCCAATATCAGTTTAGACGAGCTGATAAAGTCACAAGTTGCCGAACGTAAAGGCATAAACAACAATCCATCACCAATGCAAATAGAAAATTTAAAAGCATTGGCAGTAAATATTTTACAACCGATCCGTAGTCATTTCGACAGGCCACTTATTATTAGTTCTGGATTCCGATGTGCAGAATTGTGTATTGAGATAGGATCAAAAATTACCAGTGAACATTGTGCAGATAATAAATCAGCAGCAGCTGACTTTGAAATTCCAGGAATAGATAATAAGGAATTAGCTCAATGGATTAGGGATAACCTTATTTGGAATCAGCTAATTCTTGAGTTCTACAAAGAAGGAGAACCATCATCAGGGTGGGTTCATTGTAGTTATTCAACAGATTTAAATAAAAAAGAATCCTTGATTGCTTATCGAGAGGATGGTAAGGTAAATTATAAACCTTGGAACTAATATGGCAATCGGAAGATCACAAATGACAAAACAAGTAGATGGTAAATTAAGAGGTGCTAGAAAAAAGAAAGCACCTAAAGGCTATCATTATATGCCTAATGGGAAGTTAATGAAGAACAGTGCCCATAAAAAAACGAAATAATCCAATAGCAAAAATCCTAAGTAATAGACTATTTAAGCCTAAAGTGGTAAAATCAAAGAAGTTGTACAACCGTAAGAGGCTAAAAGACCCTTCTACGGAGTCATATAGCAATGTGGCCACAAATAAGGAGTGTTATGATAAATAAAATTAAAAATATTATCTGTAAAATTTTTGGTATTAAACAATGTTCCTGCAAAAAAACTAAAGTATTTTTAGAGGAAGGTATATAATATGGCTTGTTGGAAAGGCTATAAGCAATTTGGAATGAAGATGAAGAATGGTAGAAAAGTACCTAACTGTATTCCAGTTAAAAAAGCTTACACAGGTAAAGCTATTAGACAACCAACAGAAACAGATAAAGAATTTGAGATGAGGCACGCTTATCATACTCCTTTTATGAAGAAAAAACCAAAAGGTGCATTTGCTGGAGGATTAATTCCAGATGTATCTACTGCTATGTCTATGGCATCACAAGCTTCACCTCAAGACTATGTGCAATACAAACAATCAGGACAAATAAAACCAAAACAAATTGAACAATCTGAAGAGGTTGAAAAAACAGAGGCTTATGCAGGTAAGTTTATTGATGTAGAATTAGACGGTAAAAGATATTCTAATAAATCTTATAAAAAGTATTACAAAGGATTAATTTAAAAAGGAGATAACTATGATGAAAATGACACCAGGTGGCGGAAATGCTTATGCAAGAATGGCTTCTGTTAAAAAAGAGAAGGCTTCTTATGGTAAGATGATGTCTAAGAAAAAAATGAAAAATAAGAAAAAGAAATAGTAAATGGCTACAAGCGGCACAACATCTTTTAATTTATCTATCGATGAGATAGTTGAAGAAGCCTATGAAAGAATAGGTATGAGAATTAATTCTGGTTATGATATTAAATCAGCCAGAAGAAGTTTAAATATTTTATTCTCAGAATGGGGTAATAGAGGTGTGCACTTATGGAAAGTAGAATTAGATCAGGTAGCCTTGGTTCAAGGTCAAGCTAACTATACTGTAAATACAGATGTTAGTGATGTATTAGAGGCCTATATCTCAAGCACTTCAGGTACACCAGGAACTACGACTTCTGATTTATCTTTAAGTAAAATTGATAGGTCTACTTATGCCGCTTTACCAAACAAAGGCACTCAAGGACAACCTTCACAATATTATGTAGATAGACAAACAACACCTGTTATTTATTTATATCAAACACCTGATTTAAGTACATACACTTATTTAAAATATTATGTAATTAAAAGAATTGAAGATTCAGGTGCTTATACAAATACAGCAGATGTAGCTTATAGATTTATACCTTGTATGTGTGCAGGACTAGCTTATTATTTAGCAATTAAACGTTCTCCACAAAGAGCAGAATTATTAAAACTAGCTTATGAAGATGAAATGAAAAGAGCACTAGACGAAGATGGTTCTAGAACTTCTTTATACATTTCTCCTCAAAGTTACTTTCCAAATGTATAGGAGAACGAATGGCTAATTTTGCAAAAGGAAGTAGATCATTAGCAATATCAGATAGATCTGGTATGCAGTTTCCTTATAATGAAATGGTTAAGGAATGGAATGGTTCTATTGTCCATTTTTCTGAGTTTGAGGCAAAACATCCTCAACTAGAAATACGATCAAGAGGAGGAGATCCTCAAGGACTACAAAGAGCTAGACCAGATACTTCTAGAGGAACTGGAATTATTGCATCTCTTGATTTACAATATTGGCCTGGACAATTTTTGTCTAATGGTATGCAACCAGGAACATCACCTGATGTTGAAAATGCTAAAAGACAAGCAGGTATATCTACAGGGGAGATTACAATAGTAATAACATAATATGACATTTGCAGAACTAGTAGCTAAGATTAGAAATTATACAGAAGTAGACAGTAACGTTCTTACTGATTCAATCGTAGAAGATTTTATTAGAGATGCTGAATTAAAGATATTTAGAGAAGTAGATGCAGACTATGCTAGAGAATATGCTGCAGCTAGTTTAATTGCTAACACTCCATATTTAGATTTACCTAACGCTACATCTTCATCTGGATTAACAAGCACTAGAAGAGCTATTATTGTAAGATCATTTTTAGTTGAAGACAGCACTCAATCTCCAACAACAAAGGTTTATTTAGAACCTAAAGACACAAGTTTTATATTTGAGTATAACTCAACAGGAGCTACAGGCGTGCCTAAATATTACGCAATGTGGAAAGAAACGACTATTATTATGGCTCCTACACCAGCTTCAGCTTACAATTGTCAATTAAGCTATGTATATACACCTGATCATTTATCAGCAACTAATACAACTACATACCTTAGTGACAACGTTCCAGAACTACTTTTATACGCTACTTTAGTAGAAGCGTATGGATTTTTAAAAGGGCCTATGGATATGTACAAACTGTACTCAGACAAGTATAATATAGCTATGCAAGGTTTTGCGTTGGAGCAAGTAGGCAGAAGACGTAGAGACGAGTATCAGGACGGGACACCACGATTAGTCGTGCCTGCACCATCTCCTGATCAAAGGCAATAAAAAATTATAATTACTAAGGAGAAATTATTATGGCAATACAACAAGCAGTTTGTAATTCATTCAAACAAGAAATATTAGAAGGTATTCACGACTTTGAAAGTGGTGGAGACGAGTTTAAATTAGCATTATACAATTCAGCAGCTAACTTATCAGCAGCTACTACAGTTTACTCAGCAACAAGTGAAGTACCAAACTCAGGCGAATATTCAGCTGGCGGAGGTACTCTTCAATCTCAACAAACAGGACTAGACACAGGTGTAGCCATTGTTGGTTTTGCAGACTTATCTTTTACAGGTGTTACTTTGACAGCTAGAGGAGCATTAATTTATAACACAAGTGAATCTAATAAAGCAGTGTGCGTTTTAGATTTTGGATCAGATAAAACTGCAACTAGTGGAACTTTCACTATTCAGTTTCCAGCATTTACATCTTCCGCTGCAATATTAAGAATCGCTTAATAACGAGCAGGAATATGAATGTCTACTACTTGGGGTCAATATACTTGGGGGTCTAACTCCTGGGAAAGTGATTTAAACACAATTGTCCCAAGTAGTAATACAATTACAACATCAGTAAGTTCTGTTACCGCTTTTCCTGAACAAGGTTGGGGTGGTAAGCAATGGGGTATTAATGAGTGGGGTGAACTTTCAGATGTTACCGTTTCATTAACAGGTCAAGAACTTACATCATCATTAGGAACAGAAACAGTAGAAGCGATCCTTAACAGAGGTTGGGGAAGAAAAAATTGGGGAGAAGAAGCTTGGGGTATTGGTGGTTCTGTTCTTCCATCTGGTCAACAATTACAAACAACACTAGCATCAGTAACTGTAACTAACGAAATCAATATTGGTTGGGGTGGTTTAGCTTGGGGCATTGGTGAATGGGGAGATTTAGCAAACCCAGATATTATTCAAACAGGTATTGCAATGACATCCAATACTCAGGATGTCTCTATTACTGCAGATGCAAATGTAGATGCAACAGGATCAGAAGCTACTACAGGAACAGATGGAGCTGTTGGAGGAACTTCTGTAGATTTACAATTAGTAGGAGAAGAATTAACTTCAGCAACCGATGGAGTATTTGCAGGGGAACTTGTAACAGTAGAATTAACATCACCTTCAAATGATCCTTGGGGTAATACACTCGTAGGATGGGGTAATGGTTTATGGGGCGTAGGTGATGGTGTAACTATTTTAGGTGATGCTGTAGTTGATTTACAAGGTAATGCAAATGTTATTCCTACAGGGGCAGAAGCTACAGGTCAAACAGGAGATTTAGGACAAGCTTCTATTTACGAATTTACTTCAGCAACTGCAACTACTACAGTTGGAGATGCATTTGGAGGAGAAGTTGTTGAAATACAAGTTACAACAGCTTCAGCACAACCTTGGGGTGAAACATCTTGGGGTGATGGAGAATGGGGTCAATCAGTTGGTACAGATATTGCAATAGGAGCAGATGCAGTATTAATACCATCAATTGATGTTCCTGTAACAGGAGAACAGTTAGATTGGACTATTGGAGTAGAGACTGTCAAGGCAGATGCAAATGTAACACTTTCTGGTTTATCTGCAGAGGTATTCCAAGGTGATGAAAATGCCTTTACAGATGTTAATGTTCAATTGGTTAGTTTTGAACAAAACAATATATCTATTGGTAATTTTGTAGCTGGAATTAGTCAATTAGTTGTGCCTACAGGAGTGACAGCAACTACAAATGTTGGTACAATGGGTATAAATGCTTGGGCTGTTATTGAGCCTAATGCAAGTACAACGTGGAGCGTTGTTGACAAAGCAGCGGCTTAACAGTAAAATTATTAAATATTAGGAGTTATTTATGGCATCAAGTTATTCTACAGATTTAGCACTCGAACTAATGGTAACAGGGGAAAACTCTGGTACGTGGGGTGATAAAACAAATGTAAATTTAAATTTAATTCAACAAGCTATTGCAGGTTATGAAGCAGTAGATGTTTCTTCAGGTGCAACATTAGCAATGACTAATGCAACCATTTCAAATGCAAGAAACGCAGTATTAAAACTAACAGGAACTTTAACAGGTAACGTTGATGTTACTTGTCCTGATGGAATTGAAAAAACATACGTAGTTCAAAATGGAACTTCTGGTGCTTATACAGTAACATTTAAAACTGTATCTGGTACAGGAGCAACTTTCTCAACTACAGACAAAGGTATTAAAGTTCTTTTTTCTGATGGAACTAATATTACTGATGTGTTAGCTAATGCATCACAAATTAATTTAGTTAATCAGAATGAGGTAAGATTTGAAGATGCAAGTGGCGGTGAATATGTAGGACTTAAAGCACCAGCAACTGTATCGTCAAGTGTAACTTTTGCATTACCAGGAGCTGATGGTTCAAGTGGTAATGGAATAACAACAGACGGATCTGGAAATTTAAGTTTTACAGATGTCGCATCAACAGGTAAAGCTATTGCTATGGCTTTAGTTTTTGGATAATATTAATATAGGAGAAATAAATTATGGCAGCCCCAAATCTAGTAAACGTAAGTACAATTACTGCTAAATCAGTACAAGCAGCTTTGACTGTTACTTTAACAACTGAAATTCTTGCTAACGCAGCAGCTTCAGGTAAAGTATATAAAATTAATAATATACTAGTAGCAAACATTGATGGTTCTAACTCAGCAGACGCTTCAGTATTTATTACTAAGTCAGGTGGTTCACCAGTGGCAATTGCATCAACAATTGCGGTACCAGCTGATTCTACTTTAACTGTTATTGATAAAAACACAGCTCTTTATTTAGAAGAAGGTGATAATATCGAAGCAGGAGCAAGTGCAGATTCTGATTTAGTTATTACTATAAATTACGAAGAATTAAGTTAATACTTAGGAGGGTTTAAATTCCGATGAAGTATTTTGCTAAGTTAAACGCAGATAATAAAGTTGTAAACACAGTTGTATTCGGTGACGATGCGACTGAACAAAGTGTTACATCATTTTATAATGATGGAGCGGTTTACAAAGAGTATAAGCTAGACGATACTTCATTTAGAAAAAACCCCGCTATAATTAACGGTTACTATCATCCAGAAGCAGATGCTTTTGCGAAAATACAAATTTTTCCAAGTTGGATTTTAAATACTGAAGACTACACTTACTATCCTCCAATAGCTATGCCAGATAATAATGAGGAAACTCATTTTTTAACTTGGGATGAAGAAAACCAAAGATGGCTTAGAGACGAAATTACTGCAGAGGGTTTTAATAAAGATCCAAGAGTGATAGAATATTGGAATCCTGAAACACAAACTTGGGGAGCACAATAATATGGCAAATCAATATTATAATAATGGTGGAATAATTGGCCCAGCTAATAATCCGCAAGTATATCCTGAAGTCATAACTACTTACACAGGTGGTGGAACTTTTACTCCAGCTGGAAATACTAAAGCAGAAATTGTTTTAGTTGCGGGCGGGGGTGGCTCGGGCGGAAACCGTGGAGGCGGTGGAGGAGCAGGAGGAGTACTCTATGTTTCTGAATATAATTTACCAGGTTCACCAGTTGCAGTTTCAATTGGCGGTGGTGGCCCAGGAAGCCGTAACGTAGGTCAAGGATCAGTAGGAGGACAATCCTCTTTTGACGGAGCAACTGCTCAAGGTGGCGGTGGTGGCGGAGGGCACTTAGGCCCTTCTTTAGCCTCTCCAGGAGGATCAGGAGGTGGCTCAGGTCACGCAGGCCCATCAGGCCCAGGAGGTTCAGGACAACAATCTCCAGCTTCAACTCCAGGTGGTACTTGGCAAGGTTTTGGAAATCCAGGGGGATATTCGGGAGACCCATCAGGCGGGGGCGGCGGAGCTGCTACTGCAGGTCAATCAGGTTCACCTCCAGGACAAGGTGTTCAATATGATACTTCATCACCAACAGCATCCCCAGTGCAAACATACTATGGCGGTGGTGGAACGGGAGGACGAAACGGCGGAGGAGGCCCTGCTGGAGGTCAAGGCGGCGGAGCTACTACTTACCAAAATGATGGTGGAGGTGGCGGAAGTCACGGCCCTGCTCGTGGTTCAACTCCTGATGGTCAATCTGGATATTGTGCAATTAAACAGTTAGAAGAGTTTGCAGGTGCAACAGGTGTTTGGAGATTACAAGAAGTTTACGCTTTAGTAAAAGCGGGTAACTGGCAACCTGGTTCTTAATACTGTTGCTTTTATATTAATACTAAGTTATTAAAGTATTGATATGAAGTTAATTAAATCAGAAAAACCTATTTTTAAAAATCCAGAGTATCTATTAATAAACAATTGGTTTACTCCAGAAGAAGAACAAAGAGTTTGGAAAGAGCTTGAGTTCTACACCAAAACAGACTCTATGGAGAGAGCTGAGAATAAAAATGATACTGCAAAAACAGAATCAGGTGAGTCTAAGGCTAAATCTTATAGGATGTATTTAGATAACTTTTATCAAGGAGATAAAAGACACGTATCAGACATTTTAAGATATTCTCAAGAAGGTTTATCAAAAGAAACCTTTCATCAAGGTGTAAAAGCTAAAAGCCCATTATATTCAAGAACGTTTGTTAATTCCAATTGGCACGTTACTATGTTGTCTTATTATGAAGAATCAGATTACTATGATGCTCATTTTGATGCTTTTCATTGGACACAACTTATATGGTTTTTCAAAGAACCTAAAAAATTCAAGGGGGGAAATTTTTTATTAACTGATTTTAAGATTGAATTTGAGTGCACTCATAATACTATGCTTATGTTTCCAAGTTATTACGAACACGCAGTTAGACCTGTTGAATTAAAAGAGGAAGATAGAAATAAAGGTCTTGGTAGATACACTATTACTAATTTTATTATGTATGACAGAACAAAACAATGATAGAACATCAAGTCATAGATAACTTTTTACCAGCAGAAGAACATAAAATTTTATATAACTTAATGCTAGAAAACCAAAACTTTCCTTGGTATTATTTTCCTGAAATATCTACGCCTGGTAAAGATTCAAAAGATCATATGTTTTATATGGTACATATATTCTATTATGAAGATAAACCTAACAGCACTTTTTTTAATAGTGTAAAACCTCTTTTGTCTAAAATAGATATTAGATCATTAATAAGAGTAAAAGGTAATTTTTATCCAAATCAAAGAAAAAATATACCATTAGGAGAACCTCACGTAGATTTTCCTTACTCACATAAAGGAGCCATATATTCTATTAATACTTGTAATGGTGGAACTATTTTAAAAGATGGCACTTTGGTTAAATCTGTAGCTAATAGAATTTTATTTTTTGATCCTTCCGAATCACACGATTCTATTGTAGCAACAGATGATAAAGCTAGAGTTAATATTAACATAAATTATTTTTAATGAATTTAATTAATTATTACTGGTATTTTAAAAATGCTGTATCTACGCAATTTTGCGATGATGTGATTAAATTTTGTAAAGAAAAAAAAGAAGAAACTGCATTAGTTGATTTAGGTACCTATACAAAAGATAAGGAAGGTGCAATGAAAAAACAAATAAGAGATAGTAATATTTCTTGGGTAGAAGAACGTTGGATTTATGAAGCTATTTTTCCTTTTGTATTAACTGCAAACACAAATGCGGGTTGGAATTTTAATATAACTTGGACAGAACCTTTTCAATTTACAAAATATAAACCTGGCCAATTCTACAATTGGCATTGTGATTCTGATATATCACCAACAAAAGAAGGCCCAGGAAAAGGTTTAATAAGAAAATTATCAGCCTCTTTACTATTAAATAGCTCTTCTGAATTTAAAGGTGGGGCTTTTGAATTTGATTTTAAGAACAAAGCTTATCCTAAAACAAATATATCTGTAGCTAAAGAGCTTAGTGACAAAGGAGATCTTATTGTATTTCCTTCATTTGTTTGGCATAGAGTGCAACCTGTTACAGAAGGAACTAGGTATTCATTAGTTATGTGGAATCAAGGTAAGCCTTATGTCTAAAGAACAGTTTGATAAAAATAATTACGTATTAATTAAAGAAGCGATATCAAAAGAACTAGCTGATTTTTTATTTAAGTATTTACAAATAAAAGCTAAAGCGGTTTCTTTTATGAGAGAAAAAACTTTTATAAGTCCATTTGATAAAAAATGGGGAACTTTTGGAGACAACCAAACTAACGGACAAGATATTTATTGTAGCTATGGAGATGCTGCTATGGATACTTTGTTAATGTTAGTAAAACCAAAAATAGAAAGCATATTAGAAACAAAAGTAGTTGAGCACTATTCTTACACTAGATTATATGAAAAAGGTTCCGAACTTAAACCACATAAAGATAGAGAAGCTTGTGGTACTTCTACAACTTTAAATTTAGGAGGGGATCCGTGGCCCATATTTATGAAGCCACAAGAAGAGTCAGAACCCATTAGTTTTACTTTAATGCCAGGAGATTTACTTTTATACAATGGAACAGAATGCATACATTGGAGAGAAAAGTTTGAAGGAAGTATATGTGGTCAGGTGTTTCTTCATTATACAATTTATGATAAAAATTCAAAGTTACAAAAATATGACGGTAGACCAATGTTAGGCTTACAAATAAAGAAACATCAGTTATGAAAAATATAATAATAGTAGGCGGTGGAACAGCAGGTTTAATTTCTGCTTTAATTATAAAAAGAAGATTTGATAAGATTAATATTAAAGTAATTAAATCTAAAGAGCTAGGTATTATAGGTGTCGGGGAATCGTCTACTGAACATTGGACAGATTTTACAAGATATTTAGGGTTTAATAAAACCGAAATATTTCAAAAGACAGATTGTACTTATAAAACAGGAGTCTATTTTAAAAACTGGACACCAAAAGATTATATGCACGTAGTTGAAGGTAATTTTCACGATGTCTTTATGGGACAGGCTAAGGTTGCTTTTAATCATATTATCAATAAGTATTTAAACAGTGGTGTTTTGATTCACGATTCTTGGAAAGATAATTCATTAGATAACACATTTGTTCCAAATCAAATGCATTTTAATACTTTTAAATTAAACGAGTATTTATTAGAAAAATGCAAAGTTATGAATGTTGAAGTTATAGAAGATACTATAGAAGAAGTAACTACTTCAGAAAAAGGAATAGATAGTTTAAAAAGTAAAACAAACGTTTATCAAGCAGATTTCTATGTTGATAGTACAGGATTTAAAAGGTTATTAATAAATAAGCTAGGTGCAAAATGGATACCCTTTGACAAATACTTAACTGTTAATCACGCAATAGCTTTTCCCACAGGCGATACAGAAGAATACCCGCCTTATACTCAATCTATTGCTATGAACGCTGGTTGGATGTGGAGAATACCTGTATGGGGTAGATGGGGAAATGGTTATGTGTTTAACGATAATTTTATAAATGCAGATGAAGCAAAAAAAGAAGCAGAAGCATATTTAGGTCATAGTATTGAAATAGCTAAAGATATAAAATTTCAAAGTGGAAGAATAGATAAGATGTGGATTAAGAACTGTGCTACATCAGGATTGTCTTCTAGTTTTCTAGAACCATTGGAAGCAACTTCTATTGGTACAGCTATACAACAAACATACGTTTTGATAAATAATTTAATAAACTATAATCAATCTTCTATTGATTTTTATAATCAAGAAATGGATACCATACACCAAAATATGTTGGACTTTGTGTTTTTAAGTTATATGGTTAAAAAAGATAATACAGATTTTTGGAAAATGGTAAATAAACTAAAGGCACCAGATAGTCTTTTATTTAATCTAGAGAGATGGAAAGCACGACTACCAATTAGATCAGATTTTAAAAGTGATTATTGTTTATTTTTTGATAGTAACTATATCGTTAAGTTGTTTGGTTTAAACCTTTTAAACTTAAATTCAGTTAAAGAAGAATACAATTCTTATCTAGATAATTTTAAAGGGGAGTTTGCTGCATATACAGAATCTAAAATAGCCGCAAGAAGAGTAGCATCTGTATTTAAAAATAAAGAATTAGTATCTAAAATAAGACAAAATCAATGTCCTGTTAGTTGGCCGTTGTAATTTATGAAAGTACAAGATAATTTTTTAGACAAAGAAAGTTTTAATAACATTCAAAGTCTAATGATGGGTAATGATTTTGATTGGTATTATAATACAGTAATAACTGAGGAAAAATTTAATAGAAAAGAATTTCAATTTACTCATATCTTTTATTTAGATGGTTCGCCAAGAACTAGCTATTCAGTTGTAGAACCTATAGTAAAAACAATAAATCCTTTTTCTTTAGTAAGAGTAAAAGCTAATCTTTTAACAATGACACCAAAAATAAAAGAATACGATTTTCACACAGATTATAAAAATAAGAAAAATTTAACAACAGCTATTTTTTATGTTAATACTTGTAATGGATATACTTTGTTTAAAGATGGAAAAAAAATAAAATCTGTTGCTAATAGATTAGTTTCTTTTGATTCAGGTTTAGAGCATACTGGAACATCTTGTTCTGATGAAAATATAAGAGTAGTTATTAATTTTAATTATATAAAGTAACAAATTAGCCTTTTAAGCTAGAATGGACTATATTTATACCTAAGAATGAATAGTGTATAATACCGTTATGCCATTAAGAAAAGTACAATTTGCACCAGGATTTAACAAACAAGCTACAGATTCACAGGCCGAAGGTCAGTGGGTAGATGGCGACAATGTTCGTTTTAGATACGGATCACCTGAAAAAATAGGTGGTTGGACACAAGTTTTATTAGGTAGATTAGTAGGTGCTGCTAGAGCAATGCATACTTGGGCAGATCTAGACGGTAGAAGATTTGCTGCTATCGGTACAAACAAGATGTTGTACATTTATGATGGTAATGATTTTTATGATGTTACACCTTTAGATAGTTCCTTGAACGTGGCAAGTTGTAATATTACCACGGTCAACGGATCGTCCACTGTTACGATTACTTGTCCATCTGGACACAATTTAGAAATAGGAGATATATTAACTTTTGCTAATGCGGGTTCTTTTACAGCTGGGCAAACAGATTACACAGCTTCAGATTTTGATGACGTATTGTTTGAAGTAAAATCTATTCCTACAAATTTAACTTTCACAATTACTATGGCTTCTGCTGAAACTGGAACAGGAGCAACGAACAACGGAACTTTAGATACTAGACCTTATTATAAAATTGGGCCTTTGCTACAAGCTTATGGATATGGATGGGGTACAGGAACTTGGAATTTATCAACTTGGGGTACACCTAGAAATACTTCTAATGTTCAATTAGATCCTGCTTCTTGGTCTCTAGATAATTATGGAGAACTACTAGTAGCAACTATTAAAAACGGCCCTGCTTTTCAATGGGATCCTAATGGAGGAACAGGTGTTACAACTAGAGCATCTTTAATTACCAACGCTCCAACTAAATCAGTTATGTCTATTGTATCTGATAGAGATAGGCATTTAATATTCTTAGGTACTGAAACAACTATTGGTACTGCTTCATCGCAAGATAAGATGTTTATTAGATTTTCTGATCAAGAGAATATTAATGATTACACGCCTACATCAACTAATACTGCAGGTACATTTAGAGTAGATTCAGGAACAAAGATTATAGGAGCAGCTAAAGGTAAGGATTATATTCTTATTTTAACAGATACATCAGCATACTTAATGCAATACGTAGGTGCACCGTTTACATTTAGTATTAGACAAGTAGGTTCTAACTGCGGATGCATTGGTCAGCATTCTATAGTATTCGCTAACGGAGCTGTCTATTGGATGGGAGATTCTGGTGGATTTTTTATGTTTGATGGAACAGTTAAATCACTGGGTTCTTTAGTAGAAGACTTTGTATTTACTACTACGGCAGATAATTTAGGTTTTAATTATTCTGCTAGCGAGCTTACTTATGGTTCACACAATAGTTTATTTGGAGAAATAACTTGGTTCTATGCATCTGCTACATCAAGTTATATTAACAGGTCAGTTACCTATAACGTAGGTGAACAAGTATGGACTACAGGTTCTTTAGCTAGAACAAGCTATGCGGATTCTCACGTATTTGAAGACCCTATGGCAACTAAGTTTGA
>Ga0208160_1000864_pt1 | contig 13454 bp, 18 predicted proteins | sample CB_VirMetaG_FD_184536 | JGI IMG/M metagenome (GOLD analysis project Ga0208160, IMG submission 184536) | Freshwater to marine saline gradient viral communities from Chesapeake Bay - CB_1504_1 Viral MetaG (SPAdes) (version 4) | ecosystem: Environmental > Aquatic > Marine > Coastal | place: USA... | reverse complement strand
CAACCAGCACCAAATAATAACCAAGCCATTTTATGTTGATAAGCATTCTTATTACCTTGAACATACTGATCTCTTGACATAAAGTTCTTGGCAATAATATCAAACTTATGACCAACTGTAGCATTTGATGTTTGACCACTATTAATAGGTTTATTAGTTGGAATCTTGATAAAATCTTCAACTTTAACACCATTCTTTTCTAACCACTCATCTATCTCTTTAAGAGACTTACGTCCAGTAACTTTAAGTACTTTTTGTATTCTATCTTCTGGATCTGGTTTTGCATCAATTAATTCTCTTTTAGTATTAATACCAAATGGTGCTCTTGTAAATCTACTTGGTTCATTACAAGCTCTGTCTACTAGTATACCATGTTTAAGTAACACAGATGAAATAGCTTCGAAGTATGCACTGTATATTGGACGATCCTCTAGTGGTTCATCTAAGACTAATAAGAAATGTATTGACTTTGATGCTGACGATGTCATTGTAGACCATGGAAAACCTGCGCGATGCATATTAGCAGCTTGTTCTTTCATACTAATTGGATTACCATGTATGTCAGAATCACTCTCAAATAAAAACGTTCTTAATTTTGTAACGTTAACTATCTTTCGAGTTGTTCCTTTTTTCATAGCATTAATACTACTATACTCTGAGGTTTCATGCAAAAGTAGATCTGCTGCGAATGTTTTGTTGTTAAATTTATGGCCTAAGCATGTGTAATCACCTTTGTCGAATACTGTGTTTAGCCATTGTTTTGTTAAAATGTTCATATTTATTATTTTATTTTTGTATATTAATTCCGTTTCTTTTATTGATACTACCATCAAATGGATCACAACCAACCGCCATAAACAAGGCTTGACTAATACCTAATAGATATTTTTCACCACTATTACTACTTGTAAAAGCATTCGAAAGTATATCTTGTACACCATCTATGGAATATGAAATATTTTCTAAAGCTTGATTTTGTTTTTCTAAGATACTTAAGTATCTTTCTGTTTGTTCTTCTGTCATAATTTTAAAATAATTTATTTAAGGTTTCTTGTAATTGTTGTGGTACTACTACTTTTTTAGGTTCTGGTTTATCAATAAATCTAGATTTAGCATACCAATTAGCAGCACCTGAATTAAATTGTATCAAATATTTGGTATCTGTTTCTTTAATAACACCTCTAAAACCAGATTTAAGAAGTCTACAATCTGTACTATTAATACAAATAACTTGCTTATAAGGTTTTAGATGATCATATTTCTTATCCCAAGCCATGATTAGTAAATAATTTTTTCGTTTAAAATAAAACCAGGTTCAGTAGCATGATTTACTAAAATACCACATGATTTAAGTTTCTTAACAGCTCTCTTAACACTTGATATGTGTATCTTAGTCATATCTGATAAAGTACTTACTGTCATAGGTGCTTTAATAGATTGTACCATTAGTGCGATTAGGCATAGTTTCTCATAGCTATTTAGCCAATCTTCTCTTAATACATGATAAATGTCATTGACAATTGGATTTGCATGATTACCTTTCTTGTAGACTGGTTTAAATTGCTCTTCCATTGCAGTTTCTACTGCTTCTCTTAGCCACTCTAAAGAAGCGACTACGTTTTTTGTTGTGTTTGTGTTCATTTTTAAATTTATTATTAAGTTTGCAACTTCATTGTTACATAAGTTATACAGGTTATATATCTTCTGTTTCAAAGAAAAAGTAAGTTTTTTAAAAATAAATTACTTTAATACTAATAGTACCATTAAAAAGGTACCTAAAGTTCATAAAAAAAGACCTTGCGGCCTTAATTTATAATGAGTTCACATAGTGATTAGATCTATGGCGCGTATACTAAGTATCCATCGCGTTGTAAATTAAATCCCATATTTTCATACCAAGACTTAAGTCTAAAGTATTTAGGTAGTATTTTCTTAAGTCCAAAACTAAGAGGATCTTTAGAGTACTCAATAGGAAACGCATGTAGTTTACACACTAATCCCATTTCATTACAATGATCTACGATATTAGACATATATTTTGTACCTATGCCTTTACCTCTCAATTCAGGTTTTACATTTACCGCATAAACATAAAGAGATTTATAATCTTGATTTACACCAACTACAACAGTTGCATCATCAAATTCCCAAAACATAGCTACTAAACAATGTACTGGTACTCTTTTAATATTATATGAATTAAATTGTTTCATAATCACAGGTGTATGAAATGCATGATTCTTTATACCGCTTTCTGTTTTACCAAAAGCTTTGATTGTAGCCAACTTTACTAAGTCAGACATTTTTATAATTTCTACCATTTTTATGTTTTTAAATTTGTTATATGTAAATATACGACAAATATTTGACACTGGACATAGGCCCCTAAAAATAAGTGTTATTTAGAATGATTCTAAATAGTGAAACTAATTTGAAACAGTTGCAAACTTGCTGGTATAATAAGTATCAACAGCCAAAGCACTGCTTCGCTAAGGCACTCTCTTCAACGTCATGAGACTGAGACGAGAGGTTGATATATACATTACATATTGATTTTACATTTTGGTCTTTATGTGTTATTATTATTTTATTTTTTTTATTTAATAGCAGGGTTCTTGATCGTCCCTGCTATTTTTTTGTCTATTAGTCCCAAAAGTTAAGACAAAAAAAGAACCCTCTACCAAACGTAAAGGGTTCTACAGCCTAAAAATAATATTAGTAGAAATTATGACAAACTACTAATATAGTATATATCAACTTGTTTTAATAAAGTTTCAAATTATGCTATTCTAATTTTCAATGCACCATCAGTGTGATATACACCACCTAAAGGAATACCTCCAGTTGCAGCCGCAGCATCACTGACATAATTAAGAGTAGCATAATCTAACATCTGTAATTTTTTAATAGTTACAGTGTTTGCAGTAGATGCCGTTACATCATTTCCGATAGCCACTGCATTATCAGCACCAGTTGCAACAGTTGCAGAATCACCTAAAGCAACACCACCACTAGCATTTACAATAGCGTCTCCACCAATTGCAACAGATTCATTCTGTAAAGATTTGGCACCAGCGCCGTATGCAGCACTTCTACCAGCGTTAAAACCTTGAGCTCCATTACCTACAACTGTACCACCACCTGCAATTACATTATTACCAATACCAATAGCATTAGCAACATATTCTCCACATTGTGCGCCATCACCGATAGCAATTTGACCTTCTAAAGTTGCTACACTTTGTCTTCCAATACTAACACTTCCTGCACCTAATCCTTGAGATGATTGTCCTACACTGACCGCTCCGTCACCTGTAGCTTTACTTGATGGTCCAAAAGCTGAACAATAAAGTCCTGATGATTCACTGTAAGTTCCTACAGCAGTAGAGAATATTCCCGCTTGTGAAAATGTACCTACCGATAAACTAAAGTCTTGGTTTGCGTTAGCACCTTCACCTATTGCAATTGCATTTGAACCTCCAGCTAAAGCGTCATTAGGTGTTAGATCATCTGCAGATTTCATAGAACTAGTTCCAGTACCAGGTACTAAACCTCCACCTCCACCGCCTATACCTGTTACAGTAGCTGCAGTAAAATTATGATTACCTAAGTATGCCATTTCCTGATTTACAGGATCTGCTACAATACTTGATGCACCAGTACTTTCACATATGTTACCGTTAGCGATAACTATCTTTTCTTGACTTACTTCCATTGGTATCAAATTACCCTCACCGTCTGAAAGTTGTTTAAGTCCGCTAGTACCCGCAGTACCGTTGTCACTTGTTTTAATTAAACCACTATAACTTGTGTTAATTGGTTGTCCTGTTAATGTTGCCATATTATATGTATGTTGTTTTTAATTTTTATGAGTAAATTGGTGTTATACTATCGATTAATATATTACTGAAACCAGCATTATCACTATTTTGACCAAATATTGGTATGATAGTACTAGCTGCGCAACTTTGAACCCATTTATAACCTTTATCAGTAGGTTCAAAATTTACTGTAAGATCTGTATAAGTTGTACTACCAAAATTAGCACCGTTTAAAAATGCAGTAGCACCACCCATATAAGTTCTAAGATAATAATAATCAGCGTTACCACTAAGTTTTTTATATCTAAATGTAAGACCAGTAAGTTTTAAACCAGCATTACCAGCAGGAAATGCAGCAATTATTGGCATACTATTACCAGAAGCATAACTAGCTCCAGGCGCTTTGTATATCTCTAAACAACTATTACCAGTATCTTGATCTACTAAATTTTCTTTAGCAAAACAAGTAGCATCTCCAGCAGTAATCCATGTTCCGTTTGAGTCTACCCATGTCATCGGAGTATTAAAAAAGCTTTCAGCATTAGTTCCAACTAAATATAAATCTTTAAGACTTTGACCTGAAGGTAGTTTAACATATGAGTTACCTGCTACAGCATTATCTTTTATATTTGATATAAAGTTAAATGGAGTTTGAATTGCAGTTCTACCATTTCTAACTAGTTTAAAACTAGTAGGTGTTATTTGTGCACTCCCGCTTGTTAAAACAGAAGCTTTATAATATTGACCACCATTAGTAATATCTGTTTCATTTATACCTAACATAACAATAGCACCTGTTATATTTAAATTATAAGATTGGTTAAATGGAATACCCATTCCAAAAACTGAACCTTCTTTTGCCCATCCAGTAAAATCTTTAATATTACCACCACCACGTTCTAATCTTCTAAATCTATTTTGATTTACAAAAGCATGCATTGGAGCTCCATTAAGTATTGCATTGTCACCTTCAGCATTATATTGATAATAGTTTTTATCCATAATTGCATTTTCGCAATCATTAACATAAAAAAGAGTTCTACTATCAGTATTAGGAGCAGCATAAAATCCAGTACCACCAGCATTTGGTGTACCACATAATTGAACTATATTATTAGCGTATGCGCTTGCAGTAAATGGAACTTCCATTCCTCTGAAGTATCTAATAAATCCTATATTTCTAAATAAAGGCATAGCAGTATTCCAACGTCCAGTAGAACCACTACTATTTATTGTAAATTTAATACCAGATGCACTAGCAACACCAACTGTAGTATTATCCCAGTAAGTTCTACCAATTACAGAAGTAAACTCAGTATTGTAACCGCATTCTACTAAAGCTCCTGCATATAGTTGTGCATCGTTAATAGTTTCTGCAGTATTTCCAGTTATACGATCATTTACTTTAGTTATCGTTACTGATAATGTACTTTGAAGTGGATACATGTGATAACCAGTAGTAGTTAAAACAGTAGATGTAATAGCTTCAACTTGAGTATGCATCCATCCATTAAATTCTTCACCATCTGACATATTTGGTGAAATGATAACTGTATCTCCAACTGATAAACTACCAGTTAAATCTATACCAGTTGTGATATTTTGTGTTACATCATTACTTGCAAAAGTTGCGCTAGTTGTTAAGTCAGTAGTAGTACTACCAACCACTTTGATAACATCGCCTGTTGAAGCATTACTTGTATCTAAGGCATAACTTATCGTTGCCCAAGGACTCGCTGTACTACCATCACCAGTAGTATTAGATCCTGTTAAATAATTTACGTGATAATTAGCCATTAAGTTCTTGTATTTTTTGTCTTGTTAATTCATCTATTTGAGTTATGGTTAAACCAGTAACGTCATAGGTGTAAAATGTTGTTGTCGTTGCATGAGGTGGCGTTTCTGCTATCACTCTTTTTTGAATAACAACGTTTCGTTTTTCTGTTCCGTCTACTACTAACTCAGTGTTAACTAAGTTAGCGTAAAAAGGAGCTGATTGATAATTATAGTCCATATTTATATTGTTTGTAATTTATTAGCCCATAAGCTAGTTGCAAAGGTTGTTCTTGATATAGGATTACTTATTGTCATATTCCAAAGTGTAGTATTAAACTCTGTAATAGGTTCTACTGTTGATGGAGGGTATACTGTTATATAATCTACTTTTGTTTCAGTATCTGTAGAACCAACTTTAGAAGCTGTTAGAGTCACTGAATATGATCCTGCTGTATCATATGTTACTGTAGGATTCTGATCAGTGGCTGTATCCGGTGTACCTCCTGGAAGTGTCCACAACCAACTAGTTGGGTTACCTGTTGAAGTATCTTCGAAATCAATAGATTCATTTTCATTTATACTTGTTATCGGTGCTGTAAAGTCTGCAACTACTGGAACAACATTAACAGTTAAATATTCTGTTACAGTTTTAGTATTAGTACCTTGAGCATTAATAGCTTCTAAAGAAACTGTAAATTGACCAGCTGTATTAAATTCTATTAAAGGATTTTGTAGAGTTGATGTCAATGGAGTCCCAGATTGAAATGTCCAATTCCAACTTGTAGGTAAACCTGTTGAAGTATCTGTAAATTGTACAGATTGTCCAACAAATATAGTTGTAGTATTTGAAGTAAAGTTTGCTATTGGTGCTACTGGAATATTCCAAGTTCTAGTCTCTACTTCCCAAAGATTAGTATTTTCATTCCAAATAAATGGAACACTAGGAGTAACTCCGCTAGCAAATGCCAATGCCATCCACCATGTGCCTCCAGTTGGATATGTAATATCGTAATGATTTGCTAATGCAATAGTCCAAGAACCATTTAAAGGTTCAGTAATACCAAAATGATTACATAAAGCAATTAACCAACTATTGTAAAGTGGTTCTGTTATACCTAAGTATTCACAGTAAGCTTGTATATATGAACCATTAACTGGCTCAGTAACAGCTCCTTGTGTCTGAGTATAAACGTATTGTGCTACTGCACTTGAAATTCCTGTATCGAAAGCCATATATGTTTAAATATAAATTTTTAGTTGGTTGTACCGTTTTTAGATTTAATTAATCTATCTACAACATCTACAACCATTTGAGATCCTATGTAACTCGTAGCTACTATAACCCAATCTCCTGAGGTTAAATTACCTGAGAATAAACCCCAAGATCCAATGAAGAATACCACTAGCTTTCGACTAATGTACTTATTAATTATTTGATCTAGATTCTTTCTCATTAGATAAGTAAACCTTTAGTTTTTTTATGTTGTTGTCAGTACTTTTAGTAGTCATAGCTACTTTAGGTACCTTAATCTGGCATGCAGTATGGTGAGTAGTTGTCATATATCCAATTTGTTCCGTTTACATTATAGCCTCTTTGACTTTGTAATCCACTGAAATATGAAGTTTCAGGATTTCTTGGCATACCATTGTTATTCCATTGTAACCATTGGATAAACATAGATGGATGCTGAATCAAAAATTCTTTCATTCGTTGATCATAAAATTGAGCAGTGTCCATAGTACTTTCTCTTAAGAATTGTAATTCTTGTAAAGTAGTTTGACCAGTTTCTTCAGATGTACCATTTAAGATACCTTTTTCTACCATCTTGTATTTCAAATTAGGTAGTAATAAGTAAAGAGCATATTGCATTAATGTAGGTCCTACATAATCTTTAAGAAACATCTCTTCGTCAGCAGTTAAATTAGCTAATCTAACTCCTTCTTTAAGTCTGTTAAAGAAATTAGTACCCAATGTATCTTGAATATAAATCTCTTGTGCGTTTAAAATAGAAGGCGTAAGCACATCTATTCTAATATTATTATCTAATGAAGTCCATTGCTTCATTCTTTGTTCTGATACGAGTAATACAGTTTCCATTATACTTGAGGTGTATTGTTTATGTTTTGATCTTCTGGTACATCAGGTAAATTAGCTTCTTGAACCATTTCATCTTGTGGTGTTTCTAATATCTTATTAGGTACAACACAGATTTTGATATTCCATCCAGCTAATTTAAGAATATAACCAAATGAAGTTAAGATCTTTTTTCTTTTAGGCTCAATTACAGTACCTTCAAAGTGGCCGTAAGCTACAACTATTTCGTCAGCTACTGAACTAAATCCAGTTGAATCTTTAATACCTAATAAAGCAGGTGATGTAATTCTATGTGCAGTCAGTATTCGTGATGTTATACGCTCTTCTAATGTCAAGTAATAAGAATCATTAGCAGCAGTAATTGGCGTCACCTCAGGTGCTGTATCAGCATCAGAGAACGATAAGAAGAATCTACCAGCATTCTCTTCACCGCTAAAAGTAGCTTCAATTTCTGAGTAAACATCTCTTCTTTGTTCAGGTGTTGGAATTCCATTTTTAAATGCAATGAACAAACTTGGAGCTAATCCATTTGATATGTTATTTACATGAAATCTGGATACCTTTGCATCTAATGTAATATCAGATACACCTGCTTGATAAGCTGGCAATGGGTAATAGTCATTTCCTGGTGTGTATGTGTAGTAATAGAAGATCTGAGATGCGTTATCTCCTTTGTTATCAGTTGCACTAAATGCACGATAAGCTTTAGGTGGATACTTTCTGGTGTTATCCCAGTGATTAGTAAAGTAGTACTCTACAATCTCATCATCTTCATCCATTTTACCAGATCTAATGTTGTTAAAAGGTATATGATAAATCTCAGCAATTCCTGTGCCTTCTTTATTCCATACTACGTTTAAACTATATCCTTGATAAAGTGTAAAGTCTAAGACTAGTTTTTCAAATACATCATCAATAGTTTCACCTTTAGTGTTACAATATTCATTTCCAATTAATTCAATACCTTCACCGAAGATACCATCTTTAATTGCATCAATACAAGTTCTATGCATTGCTGATGTATTGTATAAGGCTATAAGTGTATCTGGCCATAGATTCTCTTCACCATAAAAAACCCAGTTTTTATTTGTGATCTCTTTAATAATTGGCAATGCCGGAGCAGCAAAATTGCTACCAACTACAGAGTATAAATTCTCTTTGTTTTCTTTTGTTTCTTTCATATTATTGTTTAATAATTTGGTCTATAGAATACTTCTGATACTCTGTCATCTGTGATAGGTCCAGCGTTATAAGCTAAAGCATTTAAACCTCCACCTGGTTCTGTGATGATTTTCACTAAACCTTTTTGTAACGGAGCATCTAAATAAGTTAAATCCCAGTAATAAATACCATTTTTATGTTCTTCGCCAAAACCTGTTGGAAAAGTTACAGCAAACATCGAGTATCTAGAATTAGTATCTACACATTCTGCTTCTAATACTAATGGTTGGTGTGAATATTGACTAGTTATAATTAGTTCATAACCTGATCCAATCGTTAAATTCGAGATATTTAAGGCTATTTCTATGTCTAATTGTGTCTCAAGTACGTAAATTGTCATGATTTGTTCTATGTTTTATATATCTAAATATAAAAACGTCGCATGTTGCATTTAAAAGAATTTGATATATACTATATGAAACTAGAAACTGTAACATATGGTAAATTTACTAACTCTGAATGGATCACTGTAAATGGTCTAGATTCAGTACAGTATCTTCTAGATAGAATTAAACAAGAAGTAAATTGGGATGGATATGAACTGTGGATTCATGGGAGCATTCTAAGTGATGTAGATACGCATGATGTAGATTTAACTATTAAAGGTCCAATGTATCCTCAGATCATAAATGGCATGCTTGAAACCATAGTTAAAATAGGTTTTGAAGAGCAGATTTATTGTGATGTTAAATACAGTGTTTCTAATATGTTATATGATCCAGAAGTAGATACTATAAAGACTATATTATACGCCTGTTATCAAGGCAAAATCACTATCAATGGTGAAACTTACGAATACAGTAGGTTAACGCGAGATCTCTATCTCAAAGAGACTCGATATCCTATGGCTAAAACCATGAGGAGTGGGATCATCTATAAATCCCCAATTCGTATAATATAAACTTATTGGATAATATGCGTATAATATGTATGATATACTATATTTACGAAGTTATTGGAGAAAAGAACGGAGCCACTGTTAATTGGGATAAAAGATCTCAAGAGAATTTTGATATGTATGGAATCCATCCTATACTTATAGAAACGATGGAAGGCCCTGATACTCCTGAAATGTGGCAAATAGTTGGTGATAGAGAATGGGAATTAGCAGATTTAAATGGTTATCGTAAAGGTACTCATTATAGAGTAGCTAGAGAAGCTAGAATACAAGCTGGTATACTAACGGGTAATAAAAATAGAGAATCTGGTCATATACAAATACTTTCATCGTATAGAAGTAAAGAATCATATCAAGGTCCTAAACCATGGCTTAAGAAATTAACACAAGAACAAGTAAATAATATTTTAATAGATACTGATTCTTTAAGAGTAATAGCTAAAAAATATAAAGTATCACATATTACAATATCAAACATAAAAAAGCCTCTAATTTCTTAGAGGCTTTCTTCTTTTAATAAAGTTTGTAAATATTACTCTACGATAGAGCCAGTCACTGCATACATAGGTGCAGCTTCCATTCCACTGATTGTGATTTCATATCCGTTACGATCAGCATATGCAACTCCAGATACTGCTGTACCTGCTGTCATATATGCACCTCTTTCAATACCAATTGACCAATAGTTACCGTTAGCATCTTTTGCTACAGCTACCATGTTAGTAGCCTCTGCCATAAGAAGCAACGCATTTCTTTTAGCTGCACTCATTTTATTGAATACCATTGCTAAATCTTGTTGGTAAGTTACTGTACCATTCTCTTGTGATGGAGTAATAGTTTCAGTAATTGATGAAGTTTGTCTTGGTGTCTCGAAAACGAAGAAATCAGCAGGAACTAAAGGTGAACCCGCAACAGTAATAGCTGTGATTACGCCTGCTGCTTCTGTGATTGAATCAACTGGACCATTAGCGATAAAGATCTTCTCTATACCACCTTGACCGTCATTACAATCATTTACAAAACCAGCTGTGAGATTTGAACATGCCATAAGTTTTCTTGTTTTTGTTTTTAAGTTTATAAAAGACTGCTACCTTAATGATAGCAGTCTTAATTTAATTGATTACGCTAAGTCGTTCGTAGCGAATACGTTAACTTGAGATACACCAACTCCGATTCTCCAAGCTGCTTTGAACAACATTGCATCTAAAGAGTTAGAGTAAACGAATTTGAATGAATCCAATTCATCTTGCAAACCTGTAGCGGCTACGATGAATTTACCAGGACCAGCAAATACGTTGTTAGATCCAACTAATCCTGAACTCATTACAACTTTAATGTTAGTTCCAGGAAGGATCATAATTTCGTTAGCCTCTACTGAATTGTAGTGGTAAAGGTTTTGAGCAACTAAAGCTCTAACCAAAGTTCTGTAGTTAGCAGGAGAAACTACCATGATCAAGTCATCTCTATTGATAACTGACTCATCGATTGCATCGTACAAGTCTAAAGCTTGATCAACTGCATTAGATACAGTCCAAGCAGCAGCACCAGCTGGTACAGTTGCACCGTTAGCAGCAGTAATTTGTGCTTTCAAACCGTCAGTAGTACCGAAACCGTTGATTAAGAAATCTTCAGTAGCTTTAGTCAATTTCTTTGCGTAAGACTCAGAGATAACTTCTTCGAAAGGAATGAAGTCATTTCCTGTACCTGCGCTCATGAAAGCTGATTGGTAAACTGAACGTAAGTCTTCTGGACAAAGTTGAGTTTTTGATTGTAATGATTCGATAGTTACAGGTACTTGTGTGTAAACCACTTGACCTTCACCTGGGTAACCACCACATGATAATGCAGAAACTGGTAATTCAGCGTCTACTAAGTTAATTGTGAATGCTCCACTTGTAAATCCAGTTCTTAAGTCAGTGTACTGTAACAAGTTAGTATCCAATACTGCTTTAGCCATTAAGTCCATAGACAATTGGTCAGTGTAAGCAGGTAATGCAGAGATATTAAATCCGTAGCTCATAGTATTGTTTGTTTTGTTTTGTTTAGTTTAATTATTTGCTCTTACGCATCTTAGCCAAAGCTTCGATTCTTGCTGTAGTAGCGGTGTTTTTATCTGCTAATACGTTAGCAAATGTGTTTTTTACTCTTGAAGCTCCTGGCTCAGCAGCCATAGTTTCAAATCTTTTCTTAAGTGCAACAACTTCTTCAGTTAATATTGCGATCTCTTCAGTGAAAGGAGCAATAAGTTCAGCGATACCAGTTAAAAGTGCTTCAGTTGCAGGTACTGCTTCTTCAGCAACAGGTACTTCAACCGCTACTTCTTCCATAGCTTCTTCAACTTTTACTTCAATTTCTCCATCGGCTGCTTCTTCTGACTTGTTAGCTACTTCAGTGATTTCACCGTTTTCGCCAACTGTAAGAATTAAACCGTCTGTTGTTTCGTGCATTCCTGCAGGAGCAAATGGATCCTCAGATACACCTTCACCAGCTCTTACGAATAAGATAGCACCAACAACGAATTCACCTTCAGAGTATACTTGAGTTCCATCAACTAATGTAGCTTCCGCAAAGTTGTATTGTTTACTCAACATAATCTTAAGTCTTCTAATTGCTTGATTTACGTTCATAAATATTTTGTTTTGTTTTTGTTTCATCAGGAATATACCTGATATTGTTAAATATAAAAAGTGTCAATACTGACAAAAGTTTTAGCTAAAGTAAGAAAGTAATACTTTTTACAGCCTTGGGGAAACCTGCCCCAGAATCAACCACTAACAGAGACAGCTTATTATGGAGGTTTCCCAGATATAGTATATTTATTACTTTAATAATATAAATTAGAATAATGTACTCATATGAGTCCTAATTAGGCTTTTTATAAAAAGAAAAAGTAACTTTTTTTCTGAGTTACTCTTGATCTGGACTCTTTTTGTTAGCAGATCTAATCCTAATAATGTTAAGTATGATACCCGACACAAGAAGTGCTACTGTTAATATTGCTTGAGCATTTACAAGGTATGCTCCGATACCTACGTATCCTACTAGATTTGCGGCACTGTCTTTCACGTTGTCCATGTTATGATTTTGTTGATGTTCTTTCTATGAATTGTCCAGCAATTGAAAATCCATTCAATTTACCTTCTTTGATTTGTTTCCAAGTCTCTTCATTGTTAATTTTATATGACACATACCAGTCACCTTTAGTTGGATTAAAACCTAATGCTTTAGATTTGTCCATTTCAGGATCTTCTACAATCCAAGATTCGATCAGATTATTCTCTTCGTCTGGATTCATAGAGTGATTTACATCAGTCATATGTTGTTTGTGTTCTCTCAAGAATTTCTCAGATAATTTCTTAATAGTTTCGTCAGAGAAATATACATGGAATAAGTTACCATCTTCATCTCTACGTGGAATTAATTGGAAAGCCTTCATTGCAGGTCCAGTAATGATCATTTTATCATCATCTTCTGCAAACTTCCATTCTGATTTCTGCTCTGACATTCTCCACCAGTTATTAGAACTCATGGCGATCTCACCAGCATCACCACTTGCAGGTCCTTCAGATATTACTATGTTACGACCACCTGGTGACCTGAATACTCTCAGCTGCTCCCAGTAATGTTGGCAGTTAACTCCACC
>Ga0208160_1000863_pt1 | contig 13456 bp, 21 predicted proteins | sample CB_VirMetaG_FD_184536 | JGI IMG/M metagenome (GOLD analysis project Ga0208160, IMG submission 184536) | Freshwater to marine saline gradient viral communities from Chesapeake Bay - CB_1504_1 Viral MetaG (SPAdes) (version 4) | ecosystem: Environmental > Aquatic > Marine > Coastal | place: USA... | reverse complement strand
ATTCATGCCGATGATAATTCTCAAGCAATTTATAATATTATGATTTCAGATGAAACAAATGAAGTTTATAATATTGGGAGCGGTTATAGAATTACAAATAATGAACTAATTAAATTAGTAGGAGAAGTATTAGGTGAAATTCCTAATTTTAAATACGTAACTGATAGATTAGGACACGATAGAGCATATGCCTTAGATTGTACTAAATATAAAACTAAATTTGGGGATATAGCTACAATTAGTTTAAAAGAATGGTTAATTAAAATGCTTAAATAATGTTAACAAAACAAGCAATTAGAAAAGGGATAACTGTATTCTGTAGGAATAAAATTCTTACTAAAGATGAAATTATTTCTTTAAGTGAAAAGTGGAATGAAAAAGAAGAAGCGTTTTTTAGAAAAATGCTTAAGCAAGGGGGAAGATTTAGTATTAAAGGCATAAAATTTGAAATCACAGTCCCTGAATTAATTTATAATAGTAAAGGAGAAGTAGAAGCAGTATTGCAAGAACATGACGAAGATCAACACTCTTGATTTACATGGAATTACTCATGATAAAGTTGAAGATGAACTAGTACGTTTTTTCTTTTGGGAAGAACGTACTAGGGGTAAATATAACATTATCACAGGTAATTCTCCCAAAATGCAAAAAATTGTTATTAATTGGCTTGATACTCACGAATACTCTTATTATATTCCAGGTCACAATTCAGGCGAAATACAAATTTGGGAATGATACAACTCGAAACTACACCTTGGTTTATTGCGAATAAAGAAGACGAAAATTACTGCGTCTATGTTGATACAGACTCTAACTATTATAATGCTGAACCTTTGCTTAGGCATCTCTACCCTAATTTTGATTCTATGGAAGAAGAAGAAAGGGATACTAAACTCGAAGAAATCGCACTCAAATACCAAGACTTAATTACTGGGTATTATAATACACTAGCTAAAGAAGCATTTAATATTCAGGACCATCGTTTTGAAATGAAAACTGAGTGTATCATTCGCTCAGGTTATTTTAGAGCTACCCGTCGTTATGCTCAATGGATTACTAAAAAAGAAGGTGTTTCTAAAGATGATTTAGATATTAAAGGGTTGGAGTTTATGAAAGCTAACTTCCCTAAAATATTTGGAGATTTTTTCAATGATATTCTACAACGAGCATTAAAAGGATCCCCTCAAAAAGAGATTGATGAGCTTATTAAAAACTTTAGAGCTAAAGTCCTCTCCCCAGATATGGATATTACAGTGTTAGGTAACCCTACTTCAGTAAAAACATTAGACAAATATGTAGCATCCAAACCTAAAGTAGGAGAAATGTTTTCAGTTATAGCTCAAGGAGCTCCTGCTCCTGTAAAAGCAGCTATTAAGTATAATGATTTGCTTTCATTTTGGAAATTAGATAGACAACATTCTCGTATTGTTCAAGGTGATAAAGTTAAATGGATTTACCTAAAAGATAATCCATATAAAATTGAAGCACTCGCATTCCTAGATTTTGATATGCCAGAGAAAATTCGTACATTATTAAACGAATATGCTGACAAAAATAAATCATTTGAAACTATTCTAGAAAGTAAATTACAAGGATTTTATTCTGACCTAGGTTGGGATTTGAATCTTAACCCATACAGAAATTTATTCTTTAACTTTTAATTATGATAAATAAGTTAGAACTACAATCGGTTATAAACAAATACTTCCTAAATGGGTTAGTAGAATCAGTAAAATGGACTACCGAAAATAACGCGCTAGAGATTGATTTCCAATCGCCCAACAAGGACATGATTGGACGTGTTAAACACACGAATTTCCCGCTAGAAAACAGCGAAATTGCTGTATATGATACGTCTAAACTTAATAAATTGTTAGGTATTGCTAGTGGAGAAGTAGTATTAGAACTAGAAAAAACACAAGCAGTCTATACTAAACTTATCATCTCAGATTCTAATTACACTCTTAACTTTTCACTTACAGATTTGCTCCTAATTCAAGATTTAGGTAGTGTAACTGACCCTGAAAACTATGAGATTACAGGTGTATTAGGAGAAGAAGAAATTAGCGCAATTATTAAAGCACACAACGCACTTGAGAGTGATAATATGATTGTTAAAATTGATAGAGATTTAGATGGTGAAGATTGTTTAGTTCTTACTTTTGGAGATAATACAAACCACACTAACAAAATTGATTATCAATTCCCAGATGCTAATTTAACTGGTGTTCCATATGGAACTAAAATCCCGTTTAATTCAGCAATGGTTAAAACTATCCTAAACAATAACAAAGATGCTAGTTCAGCTACATTTAATGTTAATACTCAAGGATTGATGAAATTGTTATTTCAAGGTGATAATTGGGAAAGTGTTTATTACCTTATAAGAAAGGCAGACATTTAATATGTATACCCGAATACGAAAGACCCTAGGGCACGTAAGTTTTTTTATTAACCGCTGATCTTTGGACAGCATAAATTTAATGTGATATGAGTACACTATTTAATGAGAATTATTTCTCGCCATTTGATCTATTATTTAAAGACTTTTTTAAGTCTGAATTAGATTTCCAACCAGCTACAACAGCTAAATTTTCCCACCCAGTAGATATTTTTGAAAACGAACATGGACTACATTTTGATGTAGCCTGTACTGGTCTTTCTAAAGAAGACGTCGAACTTAAAATTGAAGGGGATCTTCTTGTTATTAGATATGACAAGAATGCAGATGAAAAATGTTGTGATGTAAACAATTGCAACTATATTCATAGAGGAATTGCAAGACGTTCCTTTAGTTTAGGTTATAAAATTGCTTCTAAGTTTGATCTATCTAAAACTGAAGCAATGATGGAAAACGGATTGTTAGGAATTAGAATCCCATTTGCTGAAGAAGCAAAACCAAAATCTATTAAAATTAAGTAAGTTATAATTTTGATCCCTAGGGTCTCTTTCGTATATTCAAGTTATTATAAATAAAAACAGTTATGGCAAAACCATCAAAATCAAATCTACGATTTATCAAGGACCCATCTATGGAACCTTATTACATCCAGTTGGACGATTATTGTTACATCGCCCAAAAATCTACTTTTTCTGACGCAGGAAAAGAATACCAAAACACATTAGGTCATTATACTACTTTAAGTGGTTGTATCGAGGCTATCGCTCGCGATGATGCTAAGTCTCGTAATTATGATTCTATTCGTAAATTTGTAGAAAGTTTTGAAACTAAAGCCGAAGAATTAAAAAATCTATTAAAAGCATGATTGAAGCACTTTATAACGCGGTTGTTGTAAAACCCGTCGAAATGGAAGAAACTCGATATGGTAATATCGTTGTACCCGATTTGGGAAATGAAACCAATAAAACAGCAGAAGTAGTAGCTGTAGGCCCAGGTCATATTATCCCTGGAGGTAATTTTCAACCTACCCAACTTCAACAAGGTGATATTGTAGTTTTGCCTACAATGGGATTCACTAAGTTTGAATTTGAAGGTCAAGAATATTGGATTGGTAAAGAAAATGAAGTTTTAGCAAAAATTAATAAGTAATGAGTAAAGTTATTGAATTTGGTCCCGAAGCACGTAAACAACTCGTTGCCGGTATTGATAAATTGGCGGATGCAGTAGTTGCAACGCTCGGTCCTAATGGGCGAAATGTTGTTATTTCTAACAACAATGGTTATCCTCAAAGCACCAAAGATGGTGTTACTGTTGCTAAGTCTATTTCATTGAGCAACAATATAGAAGAAGTAGGAGTATCAATGGTTAAACAAGCTGCTATCCAAACTGCCAATTCAGCAGGTGATGGTACTACAACTTCTACGTTGTTGGCTCGTGAGATGGTAAAAGCAGGTCTTTCTCATCTTAATAATGGTGCTAACGCTGTTGAAATTAAGCGTGGCATTGATAAAGCAGTTCAACAAGTAACTCATCTCCTTCGTTCAAATGCTGAAGATATTTCAAGCGAAGACCAACTTGAACAAATTGCTACTATCTCAGCTAATAACGACCCTGAAGTAGGTAAATTGATTGCTACCGCAATGAAAAAAGTAGGTCGTGAAGGTGTAGTAACAATTGAAGAATCTAAATCAGGTGATACTTATCTTGAAACTGTAGAAGGTCTTCAATTTAGCCGTGGTTTTAAATCACCTTATTTTGTAACAAACAACGCTACAATGTCAGCAGTATTGGATAAACCATACATTTTAATTGCTGACCAGCGTTTTACAACTGTAAAAGAAATGTTGCCTATTTTAGAAGCCGTTTCTGGAACAGGTCGCTCTCTTCTTATCATTGCAGAAGACATTGATAACGAAGCACTCGCAACTCTTATTGTAAATAAGATGCGAGGTACACTCGCAGTTTGTGCCGTTAAAGCTCCTGACTTTGGAGATCGTCGCAAGCTTATTTTAGATGATATCGCTACACTAACTGGTGGGGAAGTATTTAGCAAAGAAAAAGGTATGAAGCTAGATAAGTTCTCTTGGGACTGGTTTGGTGAAGCACGAACAATTACTGTAACTAAAGAAAATACTACAATTGTAGATGGAAAAGGAGAAACAGGACGAATTGAAGCACGTATTGAAGCACTTCAACAACAAATCGAACAAGCAACAACGCCGTTCGAAGTTGAAAAGCTCCAAGAAAGGCTCGCGAAGTTCGTCGGAGGAGTGGGAATAATCCACGTTGGCGGTTTCACGGAATCTGAAATGAAAGAAAAGAAAGACCGTGTAGATGACGCACTCCAAGCAACTAAAGCTGCTATTGAAGAAGGTATTGTACCTGGTGGAGGTGCAGCTTTGCTTTATGCTCGTGAAGGTATTGAGAATCAAGATGAAATTGGTCCCCAAATTGTATACCAAGCTTGTGGTAAACCATTTGAACAGATTCTTGTAAATGCTGGTTACGACAAAACTAAAGCTCAAATGCTTGCTATGAATTATTACACCAATGAAACTAATTGGGAGGGTCATGATGTTAAGACAGGAATGATCATCGATATGAAAGAAGCAGGTATTATTGACCCAGCTAAAGTAACTCGAACTGCACTTGAAAACGCAGCTTCAGTAGCGGGTACTATTCTATTAACAGAGTGTGTTGTTGTAGATAAACCTGAAGAAAACAAGTCTCCCCAGATTGATCCTATGAGCATGATGGGTGGAATGATGTAATGAAGACAGAAGTCAAAGAACATCTAGAACTAATCGCAACGAGAGTACCACCTGGTGACAGGTGGACTCTTGTTGGTGATTCAGTAGTACACAAATCAATCACAGATGCGATGCAAGCCTGGTTTGATAAAAATAATGAATCTGTAGAATTTAGGCTTGCTCCTTTAGATAGTAAGTTGTATGTTATACGAAGTAAAGAGGTAGAGATTAAACCTGAACCTCTAAAAAGTTATAGTTTATATGGTGACCGCGAATAAAGATCATACACTTTTAGTAGAAAAATATCGTTCTAAAACTCTAGACGAGTACATTGGTAACGAGAATATTAAAAGGACTATCGCTCAATATTTAGAGCAGAATGATATCCAAAATTTAATATTCTATGGACCCGCTGGAACAGGTAAAACTACTCTTGCTAAGCTCATTACTAACAACCTTAATTGTGATTATCTTTACATCAATGCCTCAGACGAAAGAGGAATTGAAACAATTAGGGATAAAGTGTCAGGATTTGCTTCAACAGCTTCGTTCAAACCTCTTAAAGTAGTTATTTTAGACGAAGCAGATTTCCTCACTATCCAGGCGCAGGCTTCTCTCCGTAATGTCATTGAAACGTTCTCACGTACTACACGTTTTATTTTAACGTGTAACTACGTAGAACGTATCATTGACCCTTTACAATCGCGTTGCCAAGTCCTGAAGATTATACCTCCATCTAAAGCTGAAGTAGCTGCCCACATTGCTTGGGTTATGGAGAAAGAAGGTGTTTCATTTGAACGTGATGACCTAAAAACCATTGTAAACCAATTTTACCCAGACGTTCGTAAATGTCTAAATACAATTCAATTATCAATTGTTCATGATAAAGTAAAAGGTGAAGATGATAAATGGCTTAAAATTGACAAATCAGTACTTGTATCATCTAACTACATGACTCAAGTTCTAAAAGAACTTACTCAAAAGAAACCCAATTTTAATAATATTAGACAAGTTATTGCAAATGCAAATGTCCAAGATTTTGAAGAATTATATCGTTACCTTTATGATAACGCTTCTATCTATGCTTCTGGGTCCGAAGGAATGGTGGCAGTATACGTTAATGAATATTCGTACCAAGCTAATTTCCGCATTGATAAGGAAATAAACGCTATGGCACTTATTGCAAAACTAATAGAATTGAAATAATGTACTCAGCAGCACCAATACCAGAATTTCAACTAAAATATTTTAGTCGAGATATCAAAATTCAGTCTGATGTTATTTTAGACACTGAATTTGAAGGAGCAGACATTATGATGGAATGGGAAAGAGAGATCATGCGTGATGCTGCTGAACTTATTTGTCAAAATGGAGGTGATATTCTTAATGTAGGTTTTGGGATGGGTATTATTGATTCTTATATTGAAGAGCATAGACCTAGAACTCACTGGATTATTGAAGCCCACCCTGAAGTACAGAAAAAAATGATTGCTGATGGGTGGTTACAAAAACCTCACGTTAGGTGTATTTTTAAACCCTGGCAAGAAGTAATTTACCATTTACCTAAATTTGATGGCATTTATTTTGATACATGGGATGATCACCAAGATAACTTTGATAGAAATGTTCATAACCTATTAAAAGAAGACGGCATATTCTCATTTTTTAATAACCCAGCCCAATCCCAAAGATATAAAGACGGAGAACCAGGCTTTTATATTAAAGAACACCATTCGGAAATCTTAGAACAACATTGTAATATTGATTTTGTTCATAAAATTATAGAAACTGATATTCCTGAAGGTTTAGATTATTGGTCATCTACTAATAAAAGTTACCACCACCCAATTATTACTAAAAAATGAAATCATTCCTTAAATTTCTTGTAATTTGGATTAGTCAAAATCTTGCTATACCTTTTTGGATGATTGGACACGTCCATTTAAGTGTAAATGTATATAAAGACCTACATGAAATAATCGCTAGTGTAGGTATGAATATTTTAGTAGCGATTGGATTTTACTTAGATTATAAACAAAACAAATAGACATGGATCAAATGAACATGAACATCGACCTGAAAAACACAGCGTCGGTAGAGCACAAAAATGGTAAAGTATGGCAACAAGGTTTTATCATTAGAAAAATTTCTAAATTTGTAACTGGGACTTCTGAAGATGCTTATATGCCTATCCCCGTATTTTACGATCCTGCTAGTGGAGAGATTTTGCAAGACACACTTCCAAAAGAATTAAGAGATGAAGCAGGTAAAAACAATCTTCGAGTGGTTGAATGAGATAACCACTCATAAAACTCCTTCTGAAGAAATTTCGGAAGAATCATGGGATAAATTTAATTCTTACATGATACATAGATATGTATCTATGGATATGAATTACATTGACATTGTAAATTATATTCAAAAAATTAATCCAAATAATAAGAAACAAATTTATTCCATCTACCGAGAAATGATTCCAAAGAAAAAGGTTTACCTTAAGTACATTAAAAACGAAAACAAAAGAAATTATCAAGAATTAGCAGAATACATAGCCGAGTACTTAGAATGTAGTTTAGGTGAAGCTGATGAATATATTGATATTTTGCAAGAACATGGTGTGCGAGGCATCCTTTGGAAAATGGGAGTAGAAGAAAATGAAACCGAAAAACTTATTAAAAAAGCATTGTTATGAGTTATCTAACTGAAATGTTACGTAAAACTGCGGAAGCAGATAAAGCCAAAGCCTTATTAACTCTAAATATTCTAGAAAACAATCCAGCAGGTATTGGAGATCACTCAACAGAGGATTTTTATAAAAACGCTGAAGAAGCACTTGCTATGTTAGCTGATGCTGATGATCGTTTAGAGGCTATTGAAAAGTATATGATTAAAAAAGAAGTTATTTAAATGTCAAATTTAATAGGAAACAGTTCTGACCCATTTGGGGATAGATGGGAAATCCACCCAGCGTCTGTAGAAAATAGAGTTAAAGAAGAAGATCCAACACCTTATGGTAGAACAGCTACCCAAATCCTTAAAAACGAATATCCTCACATTTACTCTGGCTATATGGCTATCGTGGAGGAGCAGTTGGAGTTATTTAGTAAAAAACATCTTGATTACGGTATGTCTAACATCAGCGCTGGTACTTTACTTGCTACTGAAGAAGAAAGGGCTTTCGCTCTTACAGGCCTCTGGTACCGTATAAGTGATAAAATTAGCAGATGGAAAAATTTATTGATTAATAATAAAAGAATCAATAATGAACCCCTAACTGATACTTATCAAGATATTGTTAATTATGGTATTATCGCTCAATTAGTAGAGCGCGGGTTATGGAAAAAGTAAAATTAATTATTTTTGATTTAGATGGGGTTTTAGTTGAAGCTAAAAATCTTCATTTTGAAGCTCTAAATAAAGCATTAGGGAAAGAATATTCTATTAGTTGGAAAGAACATTTGAGTAAATATGATGGTTTAAAAACCAATCAAAAACTTGAAATGTTAACTAAAGATAAAGGATTACCTATTGAATCTCATTCTCAAGTTTGGGATCTAAAACAAAAATATACATTAGAAGAACTCCGTGCTTTATCTCCAAACCAAACATTACAATCAGTAATGTCTGCTTTATCTGAAGATGGTTATAAATTAGCAGTTTGTTCTAACTCAATTAGAAAGACAGTTTTAACTGTTCTTTCAAAATTAGGTATTATGGAATTTATGGATTTAATCATCTCAAATGAAGATGTTAAAAATTCTAAACCACATCCTGAAATGTATTGGAAAGCAATTTCAATGATGAGTTGTTTACCTGAAGAAACTTTAATTGTAGAAGATTCTCCTTATGGGTTACTTGCTGCCTCAAGAAGTAAGTCACATATTCTAAGAGTAAAAAATCCAAAAGAAGTTACTTATACAAATATTTTTAATAAACTAGTAGAAATAGAAAAAGGATATACTATGAGATCACCAGCATGGAGAGATAATAAATTAAATGTAATTATCCCAATGGCTGGAGCAGGTTCTAGATTTGCTCAAGCAGGTTATACATTTCCTAAACCTTTGATTGATGTTAAAGGTAAACCTATGATTCAAGTAGTAATTGAAATGCTTAATATTAAAGCTAATTTCATTTACGTAGTTCAAAAAGAACATAGAGAAAAATACAATTTAGATACCTTATTAAGCTTACTTACCCCAGGTTGTAAAATCGTAGAAACAGAGGGTATTACTGAAGGAGCAGCTTGTACAGCACTTTTAGCTAAAGAATACATTGACAAAGATGCTCCATTATTGTTCGCTAATTCAGATCAACATATTATTTGGGATTCAAATGAGTTTTTCTACAAAATGAATGAAACAGACGTTGATGGTGGAATTTTGTGTTTTAAAGGAACTCACCCAAAATGGTCATTTGCTAAAATAGACGAACATAACAGAGTAACCGAAGTAGCAGAAAAAAACCCAATTTCAGATAATGCTACCGTAGGAATGTATTATTGGAAACGTGGTTCCGACTTTGTAAAGTATGCTGAACAAATGATCGAAAAAGATATTCGTGTTAATAACGAATTTTATGTCTGCCCCGTATATAACGAAGCCATACAAGATAACAAACATATCGCGTGTTATATGATAGAAAAAGACGCTATGTGGGGCTTGGGTACTCCTGAAGAGTTAACTTATTATCTCGAAAATTTTAAATGAAAGTAGCTTTTGTATTTTCTGGAATTATAAAAGAGTTAAATAAAACCACAGAAATTTTTCAAAGAAAAATTGAAGAATTTGGTGCTGATGTTTATGCTAGCTTTTGGGATATAGAAGATCCTAAGGAAGGAGATACAATTGAAAACTTTAAAAATAATTTTAATCCTAAACAACTTGAAATTGAAAGTTGGGATGCTTGGAAAAGATCAACTTGGGATATAATTAAAACTGAAGTTCAAGCCCCTATAGATTTATTTCAAACAGGACAAGAAGCTACAACTAATGGAAATCATTTTGCTATGTGGTATAAAATTTGGAGAGCTAATATGCTCACTAAACTAAACCCAGAACAATATGATGTTGTAGTAAGGTTAAGAACAGATTTAATTTTAAGTGATTGGTTTACACCTAAAATAAATGAATTCCTAAATATACCTCATGGTACAGTTTGGATTCACAATTGGTTGAATTGTTATGGTCCCCATGATTTTATAGCATATGCTAACTCTGATATAATGGATAAGTACAGTAGTATTTACACTTATATCACTCGATATCTTAAAGAAGGAGTTTACATGTACACTCCAGAAAATGTATTAAGACATCATTTAGGTCAATTTGATATTCAAGTTAGGTATTACGGAGATAGAATTTTATTACGTGATGGAGGTAATATAGGTAGAGATAACCCTACTGAAGGTGATATTTATATTCCTTCTATAGCATATAATAAACAGGAACAAGATCCAAGTAAAACATTTTATAAATCTAGAGTATAATGGATATTTTAAAAGGCAAAGATATGATTGGTGGTTGGTTTGTAGGTGATTTTGAACCTACAGCTTACAAAACCAAAGATTTTGAAGTTAGTTATAAAACACACCCTAAAGGTGAAATTTGGGATAATCATTATCATAAAGTAGCTACTGAAATAAATTACCTTATTCGAGGAAAAATGAACTTAAGCGGGACTGCCTTAGAAGAAGGTGATATATTTGTGTTACACCCGGGAGAAGTAGCTGTTCCCGAGTTTTTAACGGATTGTGAATTAGTAGTTGTGAAAACACCTAGTATAAAAGGAGATAAGTATATTATATAAGTTATGGTAAAAGTTTTTAGAACCGAAGAAGAAGTAAACAAAGAAAAGTATTTTATAGTTACTTATTACTTAGAAGCAAAAACTTCACTTCGAGAAGCTGCTTGGAATCTAGCTATAGGTCAGAGTATAGGAAATCCTAATAACAGAAGTGTTTGGGAAACAGATGAAATGTTTGAAAATCATAGCTGTTTTATTTTAGCAGATGAAGAACAACTTAAATCAGTTAAAACAGGTAATGTTAAAATAGCTTTTCCATTAGCTAATATTAACTTAGAAGAAGATGGTATTTCTCAAATTTTATGTCACGTAGCAGGTGGTCAAGTTGATATTTTAGAAGTTCAACAATGTCATGTAATGGATATAGTTCTTCCTGAAATAGTTGAAGCTAAATTTGCTTTAAAGCCTGCTTATGGGATTGATGGTTGGAGAAAATTTAATGGTGTTTATGACAAACCTTTCTTTGGGGGTATTATTAAACCTAAAGTAGGTATGAGCCCTGAAGTGCTTCTTGAAGCTGTAAAAGAAATGGTTCAAGGTGGAGTTAACTTTATCAAAGAAGACGAATTACTTGCCAATCCAGAACACTGCCCACTTGAAGAAAGAGTACCATTAATTACATCTTGGCTTAAAGAAAATGCCCCAGATGTTATTTATTGTTTTTGTATAAATGGAGATAGCCCATATGCTTTAGAAAGAGCTAAATTTGTAGCAGATCACGGTGGTAATGGTATCCATATTAATGTTTGGAGTGGTTTAGGTGTATACCGAGCTATTCGCAAACAAAATCCTGACTTATGGATTCACTTCCAAAAAAGTGGTGATAAATTCTTTACGGATAGAAGAGCCCCATTCCATATTTACTGGCCTGTAATTTGTAAAATCGCTGGGTGGTCAGGTGCAGATTCAATTCATGCGGGTATGATTGGGGGTTACATGAATCAAGATGAAGAAGAACTTAGAGATGCTTTAAAAATACTTTGGCACTATAATATAGTCCCAGCTTTAAGCTGTGGTATGCATCCCGGATTAGTTCAATTTATCAATCAATCACTCCATAGTAATGATTGGATGGCTAACGTAGGAGGAGCAATGCATGGTCATCCTATGGGAACATGTTCAGGTGGTTTAGCTATGAAACAAGCTATCAACCATGAAACAGATAAACCTGAGTATAAAGCTGCTATTGAAAAATGGGGTGAAAAAGAATTTAATAACGAAGATTTAGCATACCGAATTTTTTAATGGGACAAGTTTTAGATTTTATCGAAGTAGGTACTTCTGATTTCAATACTATAATTGAATCGTGTCCTGATGATACTAGAGGTATCTCAATGGAACCCTTAAAGTTTTATTTAGATAATCTTCCTAATAAACCCTTTGTTAAAAAATTTGCAGCTGCCTTAGTACCTACACCCTCCCCTTCAATTGATGTTTACTATATAGAACCTGAGTTAATTAATAAACCTGAACTTGGACTTTATGAGTTTATGAAAGGATGTAATAGCGTAGGTAAACCCCATGATTTTCATATTAAATATAATAGGTTTAGTACTGGTCATGAAGACGAACATACTACATACCGAAACTTAATTGAAGAAGGATTAGTTACTATTAAAAAAGTACCTGCTCTTACTTATTACCAATTAATGGAAATGTATAACATCGAGTATGTAAGAGTAATTAAATTAGATACAGAAGGACAAGATTCGGCTTTACTAAATTCCATTCTAGATTATTATGAAACATCTAGAAAAAAACTTCCAAGTATAATAGAATTTGAAACTAATGGGCATAACCAATATGAAGATCTTATTCAAGTATGCTTAAGATTAATGTCTTTAAACTATAAACTTCAAATTGGAGATTTATATTATAATGATTTTCAAAATTTTAATGGAACCTTTGGAATGGATTGTGTAGCAACTTTAATTGAAGAATAAAATGAGAGACGAATTAGTAAAAAAATACCTTATTAAAGAAGTTAGAACCTTCGATAATGATATTGATGACGAGGATAGACCTTTAGAACCCTTAGCATTTCATCTATATCGTGGTCCTGAATTTAGCCCTGATAATAAAAAAGCACTTCTAAATGAAGTACTTAAAGTAAAAAGTAGTATTAATTCTATTGTAGAAATTGGTGTAGCTCGTTTAATACGCAAACACCACGATTTACAAACTGGGAAAGTTGTTCAAGAAGAAACTATTCCATTTAATGATAGTTCTACTTCTATATTCTTAAGAAATAAAAAAGATACTACTAAATATTTAGGTATTGATATTGAGGATAAAACTCACCTTGAGTCGTATAAACCTAATGTTTATACTTTAAAAGCTCAAAGTGAAGACTACGAAGTAGTAGTTGATAAACTTAATGAAGTAGGTATTGAACAAATCGATTTTTTGTTTATTGATGGTTGGCATTCAATTAATCAAGTTATCGATGAATTATGGTATCTCCAATTTATGAAACCCGGTGGTGTAATTGGATTCCATG
>Ga0208160_1000860_pt1 | contig 13461 bp, 18 predicted proteins | sample CB_VirMetaG_FD_184536 | JGI IMG/M metagenome (GOLD analysis project Ga0208160, IMG submission 184536) | Freshwater to marine saline gradient viral communities from Chesapeake Bay - CB_1504_1 Viral MetaG (SPAdes) (version 4) | ecosystem: Environmental > Aquatic > Marine > Coastal | place: USA... | reverse complement strand
GGCGACAAGATCATTGATGGCGCGTTTGCTGTTGCTGCATCGTCAGCGGTGGCCTGTGCCGGCCTGCGGTACGCGGTAGGCAGCGCCAGCGTCTCAGACGCTTCATCTGTCGAGGCTGCGGGCCTGCGCTACGCGATTGGTGATGTGGCTGTGGTCGCTGACTCCAGCATGGTGGTGAATGGGCAGCGGATTGCGTTCATCAGTTGCACGATTGCCAGTGACGCGCTGATGTTGATTGACTCCAATGTCATCGTCAACCAGCCGATCACGATTGAGGCGGCGGGGGTGCTGGTGGTGGACTCGGTGCGGGTGATGCCGTTTAGTTTCAGCATCAATTGCACCAGCACCATGTACGCATTCGGCGCGTATAAATGGAATAATCAAGGGGACACGGCAGAGTCGTGGACTGGCATCAACGACACTCCAGAGACATGGACGCCGATTGCTGATGTGGCCGAAGTTTGGGAAACCGTTTAAGGAATAAATCATGGCAGATACCACAACCACAAACCTTGGCCTCACAAAGCCCGAGGTCGGCGCATCGACCGACACATGGGGCACCAAGGTCAACACCGACCTCGACACTATAGACGGCATCTTCAAGGCTGATGGCACGGGCACATCTGTTGGCCTGAATGTTGGCTCTGGGAAGACTTTGGCTGTGGCCGGGACGCTGGTTGTGTCTGGTGCGGCCAGCACGATTGATGCAACAGCCATCGGCACAACAACACCAGATTCTGGTGCGTTCACTACCCTCACATCTTCCTCTGATGCGACTCTCCAAGGCTTAACAGTAGGCCGTGGCGCGGGCGCTGTGATTACCAACACTGCGGTGGGTGCAGGGGCTATGGCTGCGACAAACACCGGAGGCTCTACAACCTCCGTTGGCTACCTGTCCTTAAAAGCCAACACATCTGGGGCTTCCAATACAGGCGTTGGCAGAGAATCACTGCAAGCCAATACGACTGGAAATTACAACAACGCTGTTGGTGATTCTGCTTTGTATAGCAACACCACGGGTTCAAACAATACAGCTCTTGGTCATTACGCCCTTGTGTCCAACACCACCGCCAGCGACAACACCGCTGTGGGGTATCAGGCTGGGTATGGCAATACGACTGGGGCAAACAATACATTTATTGGCGGTCTTTCTGGATACAGCTCTACTGGTGACAGAAACACATTCCTTGGTCGTTCGTCTGGTTACAGCACAACAAGTACCGACAACACATTTGTTGGATATACAGCAGGTTATTATGTAACTTCTGGTGCAAAAAACGTAATCCTCGGCGGCTACAGCGGCAACCAAGGTGGCCTCGACATTCGCACTGCCAGCAACTACATCGTGCTGTCTGATGGGGATGGGAATCCGAGGGGTATTTTTAATAACAGCGGCGTATTTCTACAGGGGAAGCCAAGTACAGCATATGGAACGCCGGGGATTTCGTCTGATCCTAACGGCCATATTCAATCCGAGTGCAATGCTGACTGGAATTTAGAGCTTGCTGGCAATCAAACTAATCGGGTTCGTTTGTTTTCGTCGTCCAGCATTACACAGGTTGGTTCAATTACTGTTAATACGTCTGCGACCGCCTACAACACATCCTCAGACTACCGTTTGAAAGACAACATCGCGCCGATGACAGGTGCTTTGGCAACAGTAGCAGCGCTGAAGCCGGTTACCTACAAGTGGAAAGTAGACGGGGCTGACGGTCAAGGCTTCATCGCCCATGAGCTTGCTGATGTTGTGCCTGACTGCGTGACAGGTGAGAAGGATGCCGTGGATGCTGATGGCAAGCCCGTGTACCAAGGCATTGATGTGAGCTTCTTGGTCGCAACCCTGACCGCCGCCATCCAAGAACTCAAAGCCGAATTTGACGCATACAAGGCAGCACACCCATGAACACCCCCGAACAAATCGCGCAGCACTATTCTGCCGCCCTCGACAGCGTAGCCCTCATCAACGCAGGGCAGCCTGAGCGTATGACAGACGAAGACTGGGCCGACTGCCTCCAGCGTAACCGTGACCATCTGGTCATCATGCTGGCAAAACCGTACTGGACTACGGAAGATTTGACACCGCTGCAAGGGGCGATAGTGTGAGCGACCACGATGTGACCCACCGAGAAATCTACGACAGGCTGGTGGCTGTTGAGACTAAGGTGGACGGGCTGACGGAAAGCACCAAGGATGTGACGGCGGCCTTTGTCGCTGCACAGGGTGCGTTCCAAGTGCTGGAGACCCTGAGCAAGCTGGCCAAGCCACTGCTGTGGATCGGTGGACTTGTCACAGCCCTTGTCGCGTTCTGGGATCACTTCAAGGTGCGCTGATGGACGCCCTGCCACCAGACCCACCGGCCATTGTGAAGAAGGCTGAATTCCAGTGCGTCAGGTGGTCGTGGTCATCTGACCGGCTGCTGGTCTGGTGCCTTCAGTGGCGTGAAAGAAAATAATGCTGGACCCCTTCACTGCGCTAGCCGCAATATCCACAGCCGTCAAGCTGGTCAAGACTGCCGCCAAGACGGTGCAGGATGTCGAAAGCCTTGGCCCCGTGCTGGGCAAATTCTTCTCGGCCAAGGCCGACGCCATCACGGTGGTCCAACAATCCAAGTCAGGCGCGTTCAAGGGCTCTGCGATGGGCCAAGCCATTGAGCTTGAGCTTGCCATTGAGCAAGCCAGGGCGTTTGAAGAAGAAGTCAAGATGCTTTTCTTCCCCAACAAGATGGATGTGTGGGCCAAGATCGTTGCCCGTGCTGCGGCCATCAACAAGGAAGCGGCGCACGATGCCCGCAGGGCCAAGGAGGCCAAGGCCCGCAAGGACAAAGAGATGGACGAGATCATCACCATCCTGCTCATGCTGCTGGTGGTGGTTACCGTCCTCGGCGCTACCGGCTGGTTCGTGTACGAGGCCATGCAGCAATGCAGCGGCAAGTGCGGTTTTCAACAATAAAGGACGGACATGGAAGCGTTACTCAATCTACTCAAAGGCGCAGCCCCAATGCTGGCCACGGCTGTCGCTGGCCCACTGGGCGGCGCTGCTGTCTCCATGTTGGCCAAGAAGTTTGATGTTGAGGACACGGTGGCTGCTGTGGCCGAGGCCATTGCCGGTGATCCGCAGGCTGCTCAGAAGCTGGCCGACCTTGAGCTTGAGTTTGCCAAGATCGATGCTGCCGACCGCGACAGCGCCCGCAACCGTGAGTTTGAGATGGCCAAGGCCGGAGCCACACCGATGGCCCAACTGGTGGTGCCCATTCTGGCGCTTGGCACGGTGGCCACCACATTCCTGTTCATCGCTGCCCTGCTGTTCCTTGAGATCAAGACCGAACAGCAGCAGCTGATCATCTTTGCGCTGGGCTACGCCACGGCAGCTGCACAGCAAGTGCTGTCCTACTACTTCGGCTCCAGCAAGTCCAGCCAGGATAAGACCACTGCATTGCAGAAAGCCATCAAATGAAGCTGACCGAGCATTTCTCACTGGAAGAACTGACCACCACCAGTCACCGCCAGTTCGACAACACACCCAACGATGCGGAGATGGCCAACTTGGTGAAACTGGCCGAGTTCTTGGAGAAGGTCAAGACATACCTTGGCGGCAAGCCAATCATGGTCAACAGTGCCTTCCGGTCAAAGCAAGTCAACGACAGCGTGGGCTCCAAGGACACCAGCCAGCACCGCACGGGCTGCGCGGCTGACATCCGAGTCCCAGGCATGACGCCGGACGCCGTGGTGAGGGCTCTGGTGGCCTCCAGTCTGCCGTTTGACCAGATCATCCGCGAGTTTGACGCATGGACGCACATCAGCATCAGCGACACACCCCGCCGTCAGGCACTCATCATCGACAAGCAAGGCACCCGCAGCTTTTCGTAATGATGCTGACATAACAACCAGTCATCATATATTTATGAAAAACATGCCAAGCACCGAACAGGTGCTTTTGTTTGATAAATATATGGCCCACTGGCAGACGGTGCTGTCCCTTGGCGACTGGCGCATCGAGCGCGGCGTTCGTCCAGCCAAAAACGCAATGGCATCGGTTGAGATAAACCAGTCGGCCAGACTGGCCACTTATCGGGTGGGCGACTTTGGTGCGGAGGAAATCACAGAATCAAGTTTGAAGAAGACAGCCTTGCATGAATGCTTGCACCTTCTGACATACGACCTTATTGAGACAGCAGCCGACCGTGGCGCTTCCCCCGAGCAACTGGAGGCTGCTGAGCATAGGGTCATCAATGTGCTTGAGCGCGTTCTAACCAAGGATTGATATGGCAGCCCCCAAAATCACAGACGCCGAATTCATTGCGCTGTGGCAAGACTTAAAGTCAGCAAAGAAAATCGCCACTGTCTTGAATCAAGAGCAGGCTGGGGTTCATGGCCGCAGGCGATCAATTGAGCGCCGCTACCACATCAAGCTGGAATCTGAAAGCCCCAAGGCCCGACAGTTTGACCACTTGCAGACAGCCCACAACCACAAGGCCCGCCACCAGCTTGGCATCGAAAACGGGGTGGTGATTGTTTTTAGTGACGCGCACTTCTGGCCAGGTCTGCGCAGCACGGCGTTCAAGGGGCTGCTCTGGGCCATCAACGAGTTCAAGCCCAAGGCCATCATCAACAACGGTGACGCATTTGACGGGGCCAGCATCAGCCGGTTCCCGCGTATCGGATGGGATACAAAACCCAGCATCATTGAAGAACTCAAGGCGTGCGAAGCCTGTTTGGGCGAGATTGAGGACGAGGCTGGCAGGGCAAAACTGATTTGGACGATGGGCAACCATGATTCCCGTTTTGAAAACAGGCTGGCGGCCAACGCCGGTGAGTTTGAGGGCGTCAAGGGGTTTTCATTGAAAGACCACTTTCCGGCGTGGAACTCATGCTGGTCCTGCTGGCCGACTGAGGATGTGGTGGTCAAGCACCGATACAAGGGCGGCATCCATGCCACACACAACAATACCGTGGGCTCCGGCAAGACCATCGTCACCGGCCACCTGCACAGCCTGAAGGTGACGCCGTATGCCGACTACAACGGCAACAGGTTTGGCGTGGACACGGGCACGCTGGCAGACCCCACTGGCCCTCAGTTCCTTGATTATCTGGAAGACAATCCCGTAAATTGGCGTTCTGGGTTCGCAATCCTGACCTTTTTCAATGGCCAGTTGCTGTGGCCAGAGGTGGTGCATCGGTTCAGCGAGGGCCACATTGAGTTCCGTGGACAGGTCTACGATGTGAGTGCATTGTGAGTGGTTGGCTCATCATCGCCGTGACTGTTGTCTACGCCGGCATCTCCGTAGAGCAGTTGTTCAAGGGTAATATCCCGATGGCGGTGGTTTACGCAGGCTATGCTTTTGCCAACATCGGGCTGTACATGGCCGTTTGAGATGCTCTTAAACCCCTGTGGCGTGAGAAAATAGCGATTATTCAGGGGTCACAATGGCATACATTCCGCTTCAAATTCCACCAGGCGTCTACCGCAACGGCACAGAACTACAGTCTGCTGGCCGCTGGTTTGACGCCAATCTGGTGCGCTGGAAAGAGGGCTCAATGCTGCCGGTCGGCGGCTGGCGCAAGCGCTCAAACAGCACTGTCACCGGCAAGGCTCGGGGCATGATTACTTGGCGCACCAATGCTGCCGAGCGATTCATCGGCATCGGCACGCACTCCGGCCTGTATGTGTCCAACACCGCCGGCACAATCAAGAACATTACCCCCACCGGCTTCACATCCGGCTACGCTGACGCCGTGGTGACGATTGGCTACGGGTACGGCGCTTACAGTGCGTATGCCTACGGTGTGGCCCGTCCTGACCTCGGCAATGTGATTCCGGCCACAACATGGGCGCTGGACACTTGGGGCGAGTACCTTGTCGGGTGCAGCAACGCAGACGGCAAGATTTACGAGTGGCAGATCGACTTTGCCACCCCGACCATTGCAGCCCAGATCGCCAACTCGCCCACCAGTTGCCAGTCGATGATGGTGACTGCGGAGCGTTTCGTCTTCGCGCTCGGCGCTGGCGGCAACCCCCGCAAGGTCGCTTGGTGCGACCAAGAAAACAATACCGTCTGGACGCCATCCACATCCAATCAAGCCGGCGACTACGAGATTGCCACCACTGGCAGGCTGATGGCTGGCAAGCGCGTTCGGGGTGTAAACCTGCTGTTTACGGACACCGATGTCCACCAGAGCCAGTACATCGGCCAGCCGTATGTGTACAACTTCGAGAAGATCGGCAGCGGCTGCGGCCTGATCTCGCAGCAGGCTGTGGCCGCAGTGGACACGATGGCGGTCTGGATGAGCCGGTCAGGCTTCTGGATGTTTGACGGTTATGTCAAGCCCCTGCCGTCTGATGTCAGCGACTATGTGTATCGCAACCTGAACACCAGCCAAGCCAGCAAGATTTACGCTGTCCACAACAGTGCGTTTCGTGAGATCTGGTGGTACTACCCTTCAGCCACATCAAACGAAATTGACTCCTATGTATCGTTTAACTACCAAGAGGGCCACTGGTCCATCGGCAGTCTGGCCCGTACCTGCGGCACTGACAGCGGCGTCTTTGTCAACCCGCTGCTGGTGAGTGTTGACGGCTATGTGTATGAGCACGAAGTCGGGTTCGACTACGACAGCGCCACCCAGTACGCAGAATCAGGCCCAGTGCAGATCGGCATCGGCGACAACCTGATGGCGGCGCGGCAACTGGTGCCCGATGAGTTGACGCAAGGCGAGGTCACCATGACATTCAAGACCAAGTTCTACCCGAACGGCGCCGAGACCTCGTTCGGCCCGTACAACATGGCCAACCCGACCGATGTCCGGTTCACGGCGCGGCAGGTCAAGATGCGGGTGGAATCCAACGGCAATGATTCTTGGCGGCTGGGAATTCCACGGCTTGAGGCTGTGCAGGGTGGCAAGCGATGAAGTTGCCAAAGTCTGCCGTCCGCTACGATCCACTGGATCAGGACATGACGCGAAGCATCATCGAGCGCGATGACTTGCAGAATTTCAAGCGCAATCAGGATGTCGAGGTCCGGACCCGACTGATCTTGGCCAGCCCCAACGGCACGCGATACCAGATTGTGGTCAGTAACCTTGGCGTCTTGACGGCGACTGCACTATGAGCGACACATTTTCAGAACTCAATCGCTGTCGCAAATTCATCGAGGCGGCTTTAGAATACTCACAGGGCACACACACATTTGACGATATTGCGGCGGGTGTGTTGAGCCAGCGTTACCAGCTCTGGCCGAATCACAATTCGGCGGTGGTGACGGAGATAGTTGTCTACCCACGACTCAAGGACTTGCACTTCTTCCTTGCCGGTGGAGACCTCGACGAACTCAAGATCATGCGTTCGCACATTGAAGGCTGGGGTAAGTCAGTGGGATGCACAAGGGTCTCGCTGGCTGGCCGCAAGGGCTGGGAGCGAACATTTTTGAAGGACGAGGGATATAAGCCAGAGTGGTTTATTCTTTCAAAGGAGTTGTTATGAGTCTCGGTGGACGGCAAATTACAGAAGACGATATTCGCCAGTACTTGGCAATGCAAGGTAATGCGCCAGCAGCAGCCCCTGCCATGAGCCCAGCCATGAGCCCGTACATGGACCCCACAGCGATGGCCCAGCAAGCCATTTTGGCCCGTCCGATGCGGCCATCGTTCACCGGCCAGCCACTGCTGTCCCGTGAGGTGCCACTGGGCATTCAGGGCGATACAGGTCTGGCGTACCCAAGCATGGCCAGCACCGGCCTGCTGAATGTCCCGAGCTACACCAGCCGGTACGCTGGAACTGACAGTGGCGGCGGATCTGGCGGCGGCGGCGGTCAAGCGACCACTGCCGGAGGCTTGGATACATACGGCTCGTATAACTCACTGAGCAATGGCTTGGTCGGTGCTCTGATGGGTAACCTGTCTTCACCATCCTACGGCATCACGGTTGACAACATGGGCACTTATGCCGGCCAGCCTGATTACGGTTACGGCAGCGGCATGACCGGCATCGGCAATCCTGGCGAATCATACGGCGGTCCAACCAGCTCCGATACTGGTGTTGGCAATCCAGGTGAGTCTTCATCCGTATCAAGCGAAAACACGGGCGGCGATGGCGGTGGCTACGGCGGTTACGGTGGCGACAGCGCCGGAAGCGACAGCTTCGGCGGCGGCGAATACTAATTTAAGGGGTATTGATATGAGCAAAGGTGGCGGAACAAGTACATCCACGACATCCATTGATCCGGATGTCAAGCGGGCTTATCTTGGAAATCTGGGCTACGCCCAGCAGGTTGCCAACCAGCTTGGCACACAGCAGTTTGCTGGCTACAACCCGCAGTACACAGCCGGCGAGGCTCAGATCGAGCAAGCCGCGCAGGGTGGCGTGGGCATGCAGAATCTGGACACCGCGGCGGAATTGACCCGTGCCGGTGCCGGCTATGTGCCGCAGCAGGTCGGTGCGGATCAGGCGGCAATCCAGTCGTACCTAAATCCGTACACGCAGGAGGTCATCAACACCGGCCTGACCGATCTGGAAAAGGCTCGGCAGGCTGCCGTGCAGCAGACCGGCCAGCAGGCGATGCAGGCCAAGGCGTTTGGCGGTTCGCGTCAAGGCGTGGCCGAGGCTCTGACCAACCAGCAGTACGGCACACAAGCCGGCAACATGATTGCGAACTTGCGCAGTCAGGGCTACACGCAAGCCTTGCAGGCTGCTCAACAGGCCGCACTGGCCAACCAGTCAGCAGGTATGCAGGGCGCTCAGTTCCGCATGGGTGCGGCCAGCCAGTTGGGTGGCTTGGGTCAGCAGCAGACTGCCGGCCAGTACGCTGGTGGCCAAGCCCTTATGGGTCTGGGTGGTGCCCGTCAGCAGTTCGCACAGCAGCAGCTTGACGCACAACGCAATTTGAATTTGCAGCGTCTGAGCTTGATGCAGGGTGCAATCGGCCTGAACCCTGCCAACTTGGGCGGCACAAGTTCAACGCCGACCTACAGCAATCCAGCGGCTGGTGCCCTTGGTGGCGCAATGGCTGGTGGCTCCATGTTCGGCGCACCTGGTGCCATCGCTGGTGGCCTGCTCGGTCTTTTCAGTTAAGGGGACATCATGGCTGGATTTATGGATTACTTCACCGGCGGCGCTGGTGGCACGGGCTTCGACCTGTTTGGCGCTGAAGCCAGTGGCATGAATGACCTCCTGACTGCGCAGCAGCAGGAAGCTATTAAGCGCCAGAGCATGCTGGCGATGGCGGCTCAGTTGCTGCAAGCCGGTGGCCGGTCTACCCAGCGCACCAGCTTGGGCCAAGCACTTGGCCAAGGCGTCATGGCTGGCCAGCAGGCGCAAGAAAAGGGCACGACCGGCGCTGTCAACCAGATGCTGCTGCGTAGCAAGCTGGACGAGGCCAAGCGGGCTCAGGCGCAGCGTGAGCAGATGAGCAAGCTGCTGCTCGGCGATGGCGCTGTAGGTGGTGAGGGCATGGACGCAGCAACGCAGGCCATTAACGCACCAGTGGCTGTTGCTGGCCCAGTTGGTCCGACATTGCAGCGTGCTGCAATGATTCCTCAGATGCCAGTCGGTATGCCAGCGGCAGCCCCAGCGGGTATGCCAGCGGCAGCCCCAACGGGTATGCCGGCTGCCGGCAGTCCGTTTGCTGGTCTGAGCCAAACGCAGCGTGCGCTCATGGCTGGCCTTCCTGCTGACCAGCAGGGCAAGGCAATGATGGACTATCTGTCTGGCCGTCAGAAGTTCGGCGCTCCGCAGACATTTATGCGTGGTGGCCAGCCGGTGGTAGCTCAACAAAATGAGTTTGGTGAAGAACGAGTGATGGAGGGTGTGACTCCTTACGAAGCAGCACCATCAGCAATCAAGGAATACGAGTTTGCTGTCAAGCAGGGGTTCCCTGGCACATTCCAACAGTTCGACACTGCTCGGAAAAAAGCCGGCGCATCATCTGTCACCGTGCCAATCGATATTGGTCAAAAGGGCTTTGAGAATGAGCGTGGCCTTGGAAAAGATTTCCGTTCCGAGCCGATCTACAAAGACTTCAGCGACATGCAGACGGCGTACACACAAGTGGTTTCTTCATTGAAACAAGGCACGCCAATCGGTGATGTGGCCGGCGCCACCAAGGTGATGAAGTTGTTGGACCCTGGCTCTGTTGTGCGTGAGTCTGAACTCGGCATTGCTATGGCCGCTGGTGGCCGCATGGACCGCTTGCAGAATTACTTCAACAACCTGATGACCGGCCAGAAGCTGACGCCACAGCAGCGTGATGATTTTGAGCGATTGTCGAATGAGCTTTACGCTGCGGCTGGTCAGGCTTACAACCAGAAGCGTGCAGAGTACATGCAAATGGGGGATGCCTACGGCTTCAAGAACTTGGGCACCGTGCTGGGCAAGCCAGCAGCAGTTCCAACAATCATGAGGGCGCCAGTCGCTGCCCCCGCTGGTGGCGCTGCTGCACCAGCCCGCCCATCGCTTGGCAACATTTTTGGCGGCTAACGCCAACAAGGGGAATTAAATGGACGGAATGAAAGAGAAGATCAGTCAAGCCAAGAGTGCTGGGTACAAGGACGAGGAGATTCTCCAATTCTTGGCCCAGATGCCTGATGTCGGTCCAAAGATCGCCACGGCTGTTGAGAGCCAGTACAAGCCCAGCGAAATCCTGAGCTTCCTGAGCGAGTCCGAAGCGTACAAGGTCGGCAAACAAATGAGCAAGAAGGACCGTGCGATCATTAGCGCACTGTCTGGCCCGACCCTCGGCTTCATTGATGAATTGGCTGGTGCTGTCAGCGCCCCCATGCTGGCGATGCGCAGGGACATCCCCTTGTCGCAAGCCTACACAATGGGCCGCGACATCTTCCGTGGTGCCGGCGAGTCCTACGAAAAAGAAGCGCCGATTGCATCAACAGTCGGCCAGCTTGGTGCCAGTGCCCCATTGATCGCCGGCAACCTGCTTGGCCGTGGCGCTGTGACTGTTGGTCGCCAAGTGCTGCCGGCCATTGAGGCGGTGAGCCCAGCAATCGCAAGGACTGCCCAGCGCGTGGGCCAATACTTCACGGGCGCACCAGCCGGCCAAGCCCTTGGTCTCGGCCAGCGCACAGCTCAAGCCGGCGTATCCGGCCTTTCCACTGGCGCGGTCTCGGGTGTTGGTGCATCTACCGGCGAGTCTGTCGGTGATGTGCTGTCTGATGCGGCCAAGAGCGCAATGCTCGGCGGCGTGCTGGGCACTGCAACGCAGCCAGCGATGGCTGTACTGGGTGCTGGTGGCCGTCAGGCGATGGCTCGGATGTCGCCAACTGCTGCCGGAACTTACGCCCAGCAGAAGGTTGCCGAGGCGCTGATCCGTGACCGGCCAGAGGCACTGGCCCCAAGTGCTTTGAGCATGGCGCAAGCCCGACTGCTGAAGCTCGGCCCAGAGGCCCGCATTGCCGATGTCGGTGGCAAGTCCACCCGCAACCTGCTGGATGTGCAAGCAACGCTGCCAGGCACCACTACAGAGGCCGTGGAGCGTGCCATCCGTGAGCGTCAGGCTGGCCGTGCTGGCCGACTGATGACGGCTGCTGACGAGAGTCTCGGCACCCAAGGCGCTCAATTCATGCAGAAGATGGATGATTTCAATGCGCAGCGTATGCGTGAATCACGCCCGTACTACGACATCATTGACCGTGCCTCGATCAATGTCAACGCGCCACTGGCCGATGTGCTGAACAAGTCGCAATCGGTGCAGGGTGCCACTGAGCTGCTGTTCCGCACCAAAACCGGCCAGACAATTGACTTGGCAAAGCTCCAGCCTGGCCAAGCTGTGCCGATGAATGTGCTGGACTCACTCAAGCAGTCGCTCTATGACGCATCACAAAGCCTGCGCCAAAGCGGCAGTTCTGCTCAGGCCGAAGCCTACGACAAGGTGCGCCAGCAACTGATCGGCGTGCTGGAGGACCAGTCGCCCAAGGTCGGCGGCAAGTCGGCATACTCGATGGCAATGGAGAAGTGGGCTGGCCCATCGCAGATGCGCGATGCCGCTGAGATTGGCCGAAAAGCCATGACCGGCGATGTCATGGACATCAACCAAGCGGTCCGAGGCTTCACTCAGTCAGAGACCGATGCGTTCCGTATCGGTGCCCTGCAATCTCTGCGCGAGAAGACCGGCACCGAGGCCGGCCAGACATCACTGCTGAAGATGTGGAAAGAGCCGGCAACACAAGGCCGCTTGCGTGAAGTGTTTGGCAACGACTACCGCACATTCGCATCCGCTGTATCCAAGGAAGCACGGCTCAAGGGTCTGGAGTCCACGGGTCGCGGCTCACAGACCGCTGCGCGGCTTGCTGGCACCGCTGATCTAGACATTGCACCACTGGGCCAAGCTGCTGCTGCCGTGGCCTCTGGCAGCCCCACAGGCATCTTGGCGGCGGCTACCAACTTGGCACGCCAGACCCGCACGCCGGAAGCTGTGCGCAACGAGATTGGTCGCATCCTGCTGTCGCGTGACCCGCAGCAGCTTGAGCAGTTGTCTGCCGTCATCCAGCGGTTGAATGCAGAGCGTTTGCGTGCTGCTGGCATGGGTGGACAAACTGCCGGCCAGATCGGCAGCATGGTCCAACTGAACAACCAATAAGGAGCCCAACATGGCCGGACTACTCACAATTGACCTTTCCTCTGATGACGAGATGGAGCCCATCAGCAAGGAAGAAAACAAGAAGAATCGTGACCACTGCGCCAAGTACTGGGCGCTTGGCCCCGCCAAGACCGCTGGCCCCAACACCGAGTACTGGAAGGAGATGGCCATCCGCTGGAAGGTCAAGCCCGATGAGGCCAAGCGCCAGCTTTGCGCCAACTGTGAATACTTCGATGACACGCCGGACATGATGAAGATGATGGAAAATGTCCCGCAGGATGCGATGGACAAGGACGGCGGTGGCCGAGGCTACTGCGAGAAGTGGAAATTCATTTGCCACTCGCTGCGTACTTGCATGGTGTGGGAAGGCAAGAGTGAATCGGATTCTGAATCAGATGATGAATAGGATTTAACCCTTCTTCACCCCAAAGAATGCCGCCGTTAGCGGGTCGATCTTGATTGTTCGGCTCCTCTGACGGCGGCGTGCCTTCAGGAAGTCCCTGTCATCGGCGCTCATGCGCTTCCTGTAGTCCCGCTGGCGCTCGGCGTTCGTCCTGACTGTCGGGTACTCGGCGTCAACGCCGTCACCCAGAGCCCATACAGCCACCGGCCGCACATTCGGCCTTTGCCAGTACTCAAAGACATGCACCAGTCGCTCGGCGTGCATTTGCTGGATCAGCATGTACGCGGTCCGCTGTGCGCAGAAAACATGCGCATGAATCTGTGCAACGGTCAGCGGGCCAAGCGCCAAGAGCTTGACGATGGCCGGCTGGCAGCGGGGCTTTAATCCCCGTTTTGCCACGGGGTCGGCCTGCCGGTCAAAGCAACCAGTTCGCGGCGCAGGATCTCACGCACCACAAACACCCTTGTCCGAGCGTCAG
>Ga0208160_1000858_pt1 | contig 13492 bp, 12 predicted proteins | sample CB_VirMetaG_FD_184536 | JGI IMG/M metagenome (GOLD analysis project Ga0208160, IMG submission 184536) | Freshwater to marine saline gradient viral communities from Chesapeake Bay - CB_1504_1 Viral MetaG (SPAdes) (version 4) | ecosystem: Environmental > Aquatic > Marine > Coastal | place: USA... | reverse complement strand
TTTTGTCTATGGTTGCCACTGGTCAAATGCCCTGACCAGGTGTAATGTAAAGCGTTTGTGCGCTTGCAGCCAATCCGCTGAAATAAGATGTATCACTGAAGCGAAGAATCTCAACTGCGCCTGGAAGCAATGGAATGCCAGCAGCAGGGTTGCCAGATACAGCCGCTTCAGCATTCGCCTTAGCTTTTGCAACAGTTGGGCCAACGCCAAGATGCACAATCACAGTGCCAGCGTTGATAACGCGATACTGTCCAGTCGAGTGTGCTTTATTGCGCTCAGCCACCAAAGCCTGAACGCCGTTAGGTGAAGTTGCGTTTGCAGTGATAGCGATTGTTTCGCCAAGTGGTGCGAATGCTATTTGTGAATTAGTTGCCATGTTCAGACTCCAATATTACCGGCTAGAAGGAATGTATTTGCTACAGGGCAGATAGCGCTGATAACTGCGTATTGGCCCATAGTGCTAAACAGCGATGAATAAGAGACAAGCGTTTGTCCGCCAGCCGCTACAGTGACCTTGCCAGCGCCGCCCTGAATGATCGTGCAGGAGAAGCCAGCGCCAAGGCCAGCAGCGCACGTAATCGTTACCGCAGAGCCAGAGGTGCAATAGATGACCTTGCCGTTGTCCGCAGCCGAAAGCGTGCGCGTTGTTCCAGCTTCAGTGATAATACCAGCTGCACTTAGGATAAAGGCACTGGAATCCACCGTTGGGAAGACTGTTTGGTTTGGTGCTGCTTTTAACATGGTATTTGTCCTTTATCTTATGCAGTCTGGCAATCTTGATTAATTACGAAGCAGCCACACCGCTAACTATAATGTTTAAAGTAATAGCCCCTGTTCCAGAACTACCAAAAGCCTGCAATATTTGGTTTGATCCTAGCGTATTGGTTACTCCGTTCGGGGCAACTGTTTCGATAGCGGCTGCTCTTGAAGTGACAAATGCGTCGTTATCTCCAACTCGACCAACAGTCCAAACGTGACCGCTCACAGACCCGTCAGCTACATAAGCAAATACAGAACCAACAATCATACCTCGTGTTGGGGATAAATTAAACGTAGATGATGTACCAGAAGAAAACGACCATGTAGTGCCGTATGACATTTCATAGGTAGTCGTCAGCGCAGTATCGTTTAATTTTGTGGTTGAGAAGTTAGGTACAACCTTTGACGCTACGTAACAGTTTGCGCCAGCTATAATCAACCCTTCGCTAACATCGGAAGCACCTACGATTTTTTGAACTTTCATGTCAAAAATTTCAGTACTAGCGCCGCCAGCATATACGAGCCTCATGTTTGAAGCATTAGGCGTATCTTTTAAACGAATGCTAATTCCAGAAAGTTTGCAATCGGATGATGTATTAGCCACACCAACCGCCGAAACTTTTGTTTCTGCGTTAGCGCCAGTAGCCGCTGCATCTAAACACCAATCTTCAATGCTTATACCAGAAACAATCGAAAAGTCCGCATCGTTCAAATACACCCCGTAGCTCTGACAGCGTATTACCCTGTTGTTAATAAAATACGCGCCACGTGTGTCTTGAGCAAAAAAACCTATTGCACCATTATGGCATATGGAAAGTTCAACAGTTGACGAGCGCGTATCAATTTCTGATTCCGATGGAATGTTGGTAGAGTTTTTAATTTGAAACGATGCGTTCCCTGCGTTGCCTGTATAGGTATCAGCAACACAGCGACTAATAGTTGCACCAACAGCCCCGTTTATATCAAAAGCATGGCTAGTATGGTCGTATACATAGCAATCGCGGATATACATCCCCATCTCTTGATCATATGTGCGCGGCGGCGGGATAGTTCCTGATTTATATCCTGCGCCTACGATGGCAAAACCAAACTCAACGTTTTCTGCTGAACAATTAGAAAACCCACTATCGCGGCAACCAAATACGTATCCAGCGTTTCCGGGGCGGCTAAGTACGGAACATGGGAAATCGCCGTTTGCAACTTTTATGCTGTCGCTATCATACATAAAAATTAAAATATCTTTACCGCCATCAACGGTAAAACCATCAATTAATAAATTATTGCACGCGTCAATTTTTAACCCGCTAAACACACCCCCGCCAAGATCGCCAGTGTGTGTTGCTCTGTAATTTCTAATTCTTCCGGTGCATCCATCCAAAACAAAATCGTCGTTGTCAAACGCAGCAAAAATAAGTTTGCCTGAGTCTGAAAACTCAATATCTACTGTTGCGTTGCTAACTGTAATTGGGTCGCAATTAAGTTGTTCGGAAATATAGACTGTACGACCATTTGCAGCGGAAATTGCAGTTTGAATTGCAGCGGTGTTAGCAGATGCGGTTGCTGTTGCAGAAGCGCCATAGTCAAGCACATTGACTGCACCGCCAGCAATCATCGAATAGGTTACTTTAGTCAGCGACATGGCAAGTCCTTACTTTGAAAATGATTGCACTTCGGCATTAGTTAAACGTTGCGGCCAATACATTACCTTAGAAACAGCGCCATTTAAATATGATCCGTTTATGCCGCTTCCGATCAACGCTTGAGATACTGTTGGTACTGCTGACGCAGAGTTTGTAACTGGTGTTGCACCGCCAGAACTGAAAGCAAAGCTTGCGTTTTTATATGCGATTGTCAGTTTTGCGGGAGTAGTGATAGCTGCCGAACCAGCGGATAAATTGATGGCGGTTCCTGACGCAACTCTAATAACGCCCCTACCAGATGTAGCGGTAGAAGCTAATTGTATATAGTTTGCAGCAGTTCCGTCATCTACATCAAAAGCAGCCGCAGTTCTAGCTGCGTTGTCATAACGCAAAGCCTCAACAACAAAGGCCCCCTCATTGGCGTTATACCAATCGCTGAAGTTCGTCCCCGTCATGCTCACAGCGTCAGCGTTGCGTGTCAGGCTGGTCGTAGTCGTTGGGATATAGCTAGTAGCAAATGCGCCTGCTTCGAGTTGTGGCTTAGAAAAAGAAGCCGTTCCTGTTGCTAAATTTGAAACGCCACATCCAATACGGACTGTAGCATTTCCAGCCGTAGAACTAACGGCAACAACAATAGAAAGCCTATCGTTTTTTATAGGTCTATAGGTTGAAGAAGTAACAAGAACCCCATTAACATACGCAGTTTGCGTAGCACCAGTAGGAATAGACGCAAAATTACATAATTGAAGAAATGTATTATTGCCAATGTTATCGTCTAAATAAACGCTAAAAGAATATGTAGTATTAGCCAGTAAAGCAAACGTTCTTGAAATAACTTCTCGCGCAACACTTGTCGTAAAAGATAATATGTTCCCACCCAAGTTATCAGTGGAAATTGAAAGTGATCCTGTAATTTGGTTAAAAGTCCACCCTGTGGGCGCTGTTCCAGGAGAGCCTGCTACTGCTCCGTCAAATATACTATTTGTATTAGTGTTCGTCCGTTGCTCTTCGATCAGCAATCCTTTGCAAGCGCCGCCAGTGCCGTAAGTATAATCAAAACGAGGAAGATTTGCAGAAACCATTTCTACTAAACCGCTGCTATTAATACGGGTTGCAGTATCTAATGCACGTGCAACCGTTACCCGAGGATCAAGCGCCTCTGTCGTAAAATCTAACGCCATACGGGGCAGAACCCGTTCAGTAGCTGTCGAAGAGTATGCTGGAGTTATCATACATTAACCTCAAACTAAGTTTGCGTTAGTTGCAAAGGTTGATTTTGGAGATACGTAATTCCATACTACTGTGCCATCTGCAATTGCTGTGCCTGTTCCAGTAGGTCCGCCTGCACCAGCGGATGTTCCCGCAGTCACGCAAACATAAATTTTATTGGTGTCATTCCAGCGAATTTGCCCAACTTGAAAGGCTGTTGTAGGAGTCCAAGCCCTTGCAAGCCTACCATTATTTGTTGCCGTCCATCCCGAAGTAGAAGCTACAGCCGCACTAGCATTAGCTATAAAATCACCTTGATTGTAGCTGCCCACAGTTCCCGCCGTGTCTGGTTTTGCAGTTGCTCGGCGCGTGTTAGGTTGACGCGCCAAACCGGAGTATATGCGCGGGGAAAGTTTAGTGTTTAACGCACTTACAGAAACGCTTTGAAGTAGCATAGCCACACTTGGCCCACCAGTTAGAATGATCTGAACACTCTTTACTGCGTCCAATACCGTTATCATACCAGACAAAAACGTGTCCGCTGCTAAGATGTACCCGCCGCCAAAATTTGTTGTCCAAGACGTAACAACGCCGTTGACATACCAGTTTGTCAATCCTGCATCATTCAAGAAACTACCGTTTGCGTCGAATGCCCTAACAACAATTCGGCAACCTGCGCCGAGCTGTTTTGTGTGAATTAAAAAAGACTTTGTAAAATCAGTGTCTAAAAAGAAACCGAAAGAACTAGCATTTAACGCCCTTACAGCCGTCAAATCTAAATCTAGATTTGTGCTGGTTAGTTCACTAACTGGGATTCCGTTAGCACTTGAACAAGCATGAAACGGCTCTGCTACGTGGTATGAATTAGCCGCGCCGCCAGATGAGAAGTAATTTATTAAATCGTCGCTAGTCCAAGTTGAAGGAAATCTTTCCTGCGGTACGCTGCCAAGATAAGTATTTCCTGATCCACGCAAACCCGTCAGAACAATACTTTCGCCAGCTTGATTGGATTCATCAAACGAAGAAATAAACTCATTGTTTCGGCCAAAAGACGAATTATTGGTATTAACGTTAATAGCTCTGCCGCTGTTTTCGCGGCGAGCTTCAATAAAACGGCAACTTTCGCCTGCGCCATCAAGCAAAACGCAATCGCGCACCGAACCACCCGCAAATGGCTGGCGTAACTCAAATGATGGCCGAAACCATACGTTGTTATTTTGACGACGGTAGGACGAAATTTTGTCCCAAGTAATGACAACTCCATAGGCGTCGCCCAAACCATCAGTCGCACTAGTTTGCAAAAAAGAACCGCCGTAAAACGTGTTTTCATTGCAGAACGTAAGTGGGTCAGTGCCTATGGTGATAAGGCGTTGGCTTATTTTGTTTGCGCCAAGACCATTTAAGAACACTTGATTGTACGCAACGTAATTGTCTTCTGCGTAAAAATCAGCGCCTATGTAAAAACTTGAAATTACAGAAATAGAAATTATTGAACGCTGAAGATTGATGAAACGGATTCCAACAAACCCAATGCTTGACCAATCAACTGTTTGCGAACGAACTGCTAAATTTTGCAAACTGACAAGACTATTTGCTTCTCCTGCGTTACCAATTACTAACGCTGGTCTATCGCGAGTACCGTCGTAAAGTATAGACGCGCCATTCATGTCTAAGTTGTTATTAGGTTGAAGTGTTACAGTATCTGTAATACGGTAAGTCGCGCCGGATAAAAATAAAATAGATTTTCCGTTAATATCTACAGCATCAAATGCAGCCTGAATAGCAGCAGTATCATCCGTCACGCCATCACCAACAGCACCGAAGTCCTTGACCGAGACGTATTGCTCTAGCTTGGTCTGCACAGTCTGTGCGGTGGCCCCGGGCGCTGGTAGGGTGTATGAGATAGCAGAGGCGTTTCCAGAGTTTATAACGCCAGTTTCATTCGTCATTACCTCAACGCTGGAACTTAGCGGAGGAGCAATTGAAAACGTAATGGTGTTTCCAAGGAGGCTGTAGCTATCCTTTTCCTGATACACGCCGTTGATGAAAACATTGGTGGCTAGAATGGTGCTTGGCGATGCAGAGAGAGCAAATGCAACTTGAACGCCATTGCCCGTAAAGTCGTTCTTGACAACAGACGCAGATACAGCCGCAGGATCGAAGCCATAGCCTACAGGGCTGTAGAGAACAAACTCATTACGCTTGTTGCGGATGGTGATGGAGAACGCCCCAGCAGTGTAGATCAGTGCTGGCGTGCCGTTACGATAAGCATAGCCGTTATTCGTGCGAATAGGCTGCGTAGCTGGGATTGTCAGGTTGGCGTCAAAGTACACCTGAATCGGATTCTGCTCAGGGTCATCGTTCACATCGCCGATATACAGGTATCCGTCATCCAGAGGCGTACCGTCTAGATCAGTGAATATTGGGTAAGGGCCGGTAACTTGAGTAAGTGCCATTAGAACTTAATCCCTTGCGTCTTTGGGCTTATAGCCGAAATTATGTTACAGCGAAAGGTCATTGTGGCATTTCTACTGTCGGTGCACCAGATGGTGATTCAGGCTGTTGCTGCCCATCCATTTGCGGAGCTGCTGCGCTCAATGTAGAATTCAACCAAACCTTTGGGTCTTCGCTAATCCCAAATGCTTTTGCGTATGAACGGAAGCGTTGGTTCATCGATAATTTATTTACAGCAGCTTTAGATGGAGCGCCTTGTGATGCGCTTTGCTCCAAGGCATCCAAAAATGCTGGATCTTTAAAGAGCTGTTGCGCTGCATCTAATTTATTTTTACCAAGCTTGCTCATCCAATCAATTATGTCTGGAATAAAAACATTAACCCCAGGAACATAACTTGCGACTCCAGAAACAGCGCGTTTTGCCATAGTTGAATTTAGGAAGTTTTGCAGCTTTCCTTGTGCAGCAAGTGATTTACGCAGCGTGGCTTGTGTTGTTGCTCCAGTTCCCAAACCTGAGACTGATCTAGCCTCAGTCATTCTTTTGGAAACGGTCAGCAATGAATTCATGGCCTTCACCCAGTCAGGCCCCATCTCTTTGGCAATCTGCCCAAAGACTTCAGGGTTGGCGCGTAATGCAGGGTAAAAATCACGAAACTCTGCAAAGCCAAATCCTTGCGACGCCTTAGAACGTGTTGCTGATGCAATCGCGGTAGCCAAAGCTTCCTTGCGATATTCCTCAGGAACAGTTTTCATCAATTTATTGAATTTGCGTGCGCCACCAGTTTTGGATTCTTTTATCGCGCCAAGAAGGAGTGAATTTAAATCGCCCTCAAGGTCACGCCCAAAAGCCGAAACCATACGCTTGCCCAAAGCTGATTGCTTTGCATACAATAGGTTTGCAGCACGCAGATTGCGGCGTGTTTCTTCCCCTGCAATGCGCTCAACATTGTCCAACTGATCTTTTGCAAGAGCGCCCTCAAGACGCGTCAATGAAGCCTCATCCAGTGAACCATAAGGGCTTTCTTTGCCTTCTTTGGCTCTCCGAATAAGGTTCTTTTCCCGTATCAATCGACCATAGGTAATGTCGCCAGCACCAGCTTCGCCAGTTTGGAAAAGGTCAAGCAGCTTTTTTTCCTGCTGATTCAAACCACCTTCGCCAACTTCTGCCACAACATCTTGCAAGGTTGTAAACAAATTATCGAGATTAACAGGGACGTTCGCAGAAACGCCTTCATCAACCTTTTTATACAACGCTGAAGCTTGGCTCTTCAAAGCATTTTTAGATTGCTCAAGACCAGTTTTGATTTTCTGAGAAACCGCTCCAGTTGCTGGGACTCCCTCAATAAACAAAGCATCAAACTGCTGCGAAATATTATCAGCGTTATCAATAGCGTTGCGAAGCGTAACATCCCATTCGCCTTGGGCAGGGGTTCCAAATTGCGAACGCTCCAAGCCAAGTGCGGCCCTGATTTGAGGATTATCAGCATACACATCGATCGGAAGCTCAAAGCCCAAGCTTTCAGCAGCAGCCTTAGCTTGAGGATTGATTTCAGCTAATTCAATGATTTTTTGTTGAGCTGCTTTACCTTCAGCGCCTCTTTTGGTTGCTGTGGAAATAAGGTTATCAAGCTCTTCTGTGGGAATAAAGCGAGATGGCGCAGCGGCTCCCGTAACAACTTCTTCTGCAACTCCAGCTACTGGTGCGGCAGTAGCTTGCGGAATCGGAGGTGGCTCAACAGCACCAGCCTTCATATAGTCAGGTGTCTGCAACCAGCGCAGGCGTCGAGAAACAGCAGACGCTTCTTGTTCAAGTTGAGGAGACCCTGGGCCTGTCCGTAATTCATTCTGAATGTCGCGCAGCCTTTGCGAGAGAATTGCTTCTTCGCTAGTAGTAGATGCTGGTGTCGGTTCAGACATAGGTAATGGTTCGCGGCGAGGCGGAACGTACCCAGGTCGCATATATTCAGGAGTCTGAATATCACGCAATTGACGAGCAAGAGCAGCCGCCTCTTGCTCCAACTCAGGAGAACCCATGCCCTCCCTTAACCGCATTTGAATGTCATATAGTCTTTGGCCTATTGCCGCTTCTTCACTGGCAGTAGATACAGGTGCCATTGTGGGCACTTCTGGAGCTGATGGAACAGGTATAGGTTCTGGCAATGCACCGGCTGGGCCTCTACGCAAATTGCGAACACCAGAAACAACAAGAGGAATAGCTTCTGCAATAAGTTGACCGGCAGCGCCACCAGCACCAGCAAGAGCGACTTCGCTTGGATTAAATGTGCCGCCAGTAGCAGCTTGCGTTGCCTCAATACCAGCTTGCGTTAATGCAGCGCCGGCAGCAGCACCCGCAACTGTCCTCGCGGCTCCAGCAGGCGTAAATGCAGCGATACCACCTGCTGCACGGGGAACATCACTCCACTTGAATCCTGGTTTAATTCCGTACTCTTTACCATTTTGCGATCGAAGGATGTAGTTACCCTTGGCATCCTGACGCACTTCAACGCCAGGATAGTTGGCTTGAATAATCTTTACGGATTCTTCTGGGCTTGTGAACATCGTGCCAAGAGCAGTTCCCGCACTAGCAAGAGAAAGCTCATTTAGCTCAGGCATGGTTGTCCAATCAGGAGCCGCCTCAATTTCAGGCGTACTACGTTCTGATCCAGTTACAGTCTCGATCGCGCCTTCAATAAGGCCCATGTCTTTTGTGACATCTTCCATTGGAGCCAAGTATGGCTTGAACTGTAGTTTACGCTCTGCGTCTTTTCGGAGTTCATTAATAGTTTCAGGTGTTAATTCTGAACCAACATTTCTCATTGAAATGGCGTTCATTTCTTTAATTAGTTCTTCAATAGATTTATTAGGATTTCCTTGCCACACCGCCTGCAATTCTCTTGCATTCTTAAGGTCTTTCTCCGCAACAATGCGCTCACCAGGACGCGCTGCTGCTAATCCAGCTACTGGAGTCTCAGCCGCACCTGCTTTAATTTCATATGGAGTAGCAAGAGTAATACCCTGCTTTTCAGGGTCTGCGCCTTGCTCTGCCATCAACCCGCTATAGGTTTCTGCCAAAGAGTTATAACCCTGAAGCCTCTGGTTGTAGATAGACCGCGCAATGTCAGCCATATCTTTACGCTGAGCTTCAGATAATCCTTCTCCAGAAATCAACTGGTTATAAGCATTACGAAAACGATCTGGTACGCCAGCCGCATTTTGAACAGAAGCCGCTTCACCTTCACGAACAGTAGAGCCTGGGTCTAGAATCTTCATCAAAGAAAAGACCGAACCAATGTTCCCGATTGGAGTGCCCTTGCTTGTCAAATCAATAATTTGACGGGTGGCGTTTTGAACCTGACGGAATTCCTTAACTTCTGGGATGCCTAAAAATTCTGTTCGCAATGAACCAATTCGGGAAAAGCCTTTTTCTTCTATGTCGCGCTTTTCTCCACGGGCAGCGCGATCTGCCGCTTCCTGAGCAAGGCGAGCACTTTCTTGTTCTCGTGTTTCACCAGCAGCAGCACGCTGTTCAGCAGCACGACGGGCATCAGCCTCCTCTGCCGACTCAAAGCTGATGACAGGTCTGATAGTCGCAACAGGCACGCTTGTTGTTTGTGGCTTATAAGTGCCATATTTTTTCAGGAAAGCTTTGTCATCAGGTTCAGCCATAATCAATCACCATATCTTTCACGAGAACCACTTACGTCAGGAGCCTTACCCCAGCCAGGGAATGTTATGTGCAATGCACCTTTGTTACTAGCAGCAACGCGAGTGCCTGGGTATGTTTGTTTCACCAATGCAATCGCTTCAGACATCTTCATTCCTTTTGGTGGGAAAAAGTCTAGTGCATCACCTTTATGGTGTGATCCAGACTTTGTTTGCGTCAATCCTTGTGCAACCAATGCCTCTTGATGCCTTTGCGTCCTGAATCCACTTGTCGGACTAAAACCTAATGCGCCTAAATCCTGTATGGGATTAATGTCACTGCCCTTGAAAGTTGCCAGACGGAGTCGCCGTCTGACCTCCAATGTTTAGAGTTTTGTTTGCTGCTCCTGGGCCGAATGCGCGATCAAATGCCGCTGGGGTAACTGTGCCAGCTTTTAATTCAGCAACAGCATCTAAAGGAATTGCTATTGGTATATTTGCATTTGGTGAGCCAGCCGCACGCGCTGCTGCTACAGCTGCATCAATTTCAGAGTTAAGAACATATCCCTTCCCTGGTATAACAGTGATGTTGCTACGCTCGTAGGCTACTTTATAAGCATCAGGATCAATTGCATTTAATAATGATTTCGCGGCGAAATTATCATCAGCATTTGGGCTGCGAGCTAATTGTGCGGCAAAATCAAATTTTTCTGCAATATCTGGACTATTTGAGTTTCTTGCAGCTTCAGCGCCTTTTGTGTAAATTGCGGCAATTTCTTCTGGAGTTTTACCAAGGTCTTTCGCTATGATAGCGTTTTGCAAAATCGATCCATATGTGGTTTTTTTAGCATCGCTTAGACTTTCTTTGAACGCATTAATGCCTGCGCTATACGTTGGAAAATCTGCATACAAATCAGATAGATTTTTTGGCGATGGGTCTTTCGCAACTTCTTTTGCACGTATACTAAAGTTTCTTGCCTCATTAATTTTAGCTTGATTCGCAGCAGCTTCAGCTTCAGCAGCCGCCCTAGCTGCATCCACCTTTTGCTGATTTTGATATGACTGAACACCCGCCAGAAATGATTCTGTGGTTGATGGTGTTTTCAGCGTGTAATCGAAGGGTTGAACCATTTTTAGAAACCTACTTTTGGAGGTGGAGCATAGCCCATAGATTTAGATGCAGACATACCGCCCAGCGTTGACAATAGATTAAATGGCCCACTTAGAGCTTGACCAACACCTAGTGCGGCACCAGCCCTTGCAGCACCAGCTTGACCAAATAAATCAGAAATAGCACCAGCCGATTGCATACCAGCCGTTCCAACGCCAGCCGCTGATTGCTGACCAAGGGCTGTCATTCCACCAAGTTTGCTATATTGCTGCTCTAGGAACTGATTAAGCAGTGCGGGGCGAAACTGAGCCAAAGCGCCCTGAACATTGCCACCACGAAGGCCTCCAGTTGCAGATGCGTTTTGCAGGAGAGCTTCTTCTTGCTGCCGTGCCAGTGCTTGAAACGCTGGGCTTTGCTCTTGTTGCGCTACATATGCTTGTTGCGCTTCAGGGCCAGCAAGACCTAAAGCACCCATTTGAGCTTGTAGTGCAGGGCCACCAGCCGCAACATAAGGTTCAAGCAAGCGCCGCATTTCTTCGCGTGCAGCCCGCTGCTCCGCCACTCCTTTGTCAGCAGCAGCTACCTGAGCCTTACCAGCCTTACTTGCTGCGCTTGCGCCAAGAGCTGCGCTACCTAATGCGCCAACGCCAAGAGCGATTGCTGCTGCTGTTCCAATAGCCATATTACACTAGCCTTTTAATAAATGTATTTTCACTTGGTTTGTATCCGTCACGGATATAAAGCCTTGCCATTCTGTCGCCATTCAGCGCATCAACTGATTTCATTTGAATTGAAAGAGCGCCGCGATCCTTAGCCTCTTTTTCCATTGCCTTCTTCAACTTCATACCAATACCAGGATAATTGCAATCGGGATCAGCCCACCAGAACAATTCCTCGCTAGAGATATGCGCGTGATTAAAATACACTGGACTCAGAATCAATGAGCCAAATGAAACAAATCTTCCGCCAACGTCAGCAACCATACAAATGAAATTAGGTTGACCTATAAACCCTTCAAGCGAAAGTATGCAATCATCTATGTCATACTCTAGAATGTCGTCACCAAATGCTTCTTCGTGGAATATCGCACCAAGCACAGCGATTTGTTCAGCATCTTCATATGTGGCATGACGAATAACAGGCAAGACAACCCTTCCTTGAGAAGCTAAATCTGCATTGGAATTGGCGTTATCATTTGTCATTTTAATCTCTTAAAATGGAGAGCCACCGGCTGCTCGTAAACGCTCGGTGTATCAGCCATATCACAATCAATCTTCAAATTCAAACTCTCGTTCTTCAAATGCTTGACAAGAGCGTAAATCATGACAGATGAAGTCGAAACGGTTGCAGTAGCCACGGAAGCCAGAATTAACATCCCATTGGTTCCAAGGTATCTTGTCCATCTTTGCCTGTGTCATTGTGCTGTTGTCGTAATACTCGCAGTTGGAGCAGCGACGACGACGCGCTTCGGTCTCATCCACTTGCATAGCCTTACCAAGCGCAATCCAGTATTCAGGATTAGCATCACGCTCGTTGCTGGGGTTCTTAGGGCCAAGCATCCAATCGTCGATCACGATCTTGGTGTTCTTCTTGTTCTCAGCGGCAGTGATGAATGGCTCGCTTTCACGTAGACCAGCGAAGCCTTCAATAATCATCATGGGCTTTTTCATTATACGATCTCCCGACCTGAAGCGCGAATAGTAAGTGAATTTGCTGCGCTTGCTATTGTTGAAATGAAGGAACCGGATTCCAAAACCTGACCAACCAATTCAGGGAAGGTGTATGTTTCGTTTGGCGCAAGCATACGTGCATCCGTGATTAAGTTCTCATCGCCAGGAGTATCGCCAAACGTCACTAGATTAACGCTCAGGCTTTCATTGCCAACAGATGTATTGGTCGCAGTGAACTTGTCAATAATGCAGCGAGCATTCAGAGCCGTGTATTGCGTTGTCTGCGTTGCTTCGGCTTCTTTCGATGGGATGATGTTCTTTACGGTGACTGCCATGAGGCCCTCCTATTGTTCTGTCTGTGTTACAGCTAGTATAGCAGCAGGAGCGGCTGGCGCAAAGGCTGTTGCCGCGACTGTGGAAATGCTGATGTTAGTATCGTCAGCAGCATACATAACTTCAATGTAGTCCCCAGCAATGAGCGATGCGACTTCGTTTAGTGACAGAACAACATAACCATTGTTTAAGGTAGTAGATGCAATGCGAGCCGAATTTGGAAAATTAGTAGTTCCGTTTTTACGTAACCAAACCCAAATACTTTTCTGTGATGCGTTAGTCGATGTAATTTGCACTGATGTTGCGATGGTATAGAAACCAGCTTGGGCAACGATGATGCGTGATGTAGGTGTCCCACGAGACACGCCGCTTGCGATTTCAGTATTAGTAAACGTCAGCGCATAGGCAGTATTGATGACTGCTGGCGCTTGGCTATCTGTTTTCGTAAACTCGCCATAGTATAGCTGTTGCTCAATAGTGGGTCGCACGAAAATAATACCGTCTGTTGTACCAACCTTTAACACTGCCGCAACAGGGATGACGTTATTAGGTGCTGTAGGTTTTACGTTTGTGAACCCACCCGCGACAGTCGGAGATGCGTAAAGGATATCACCAAGTGCAAATGCACTGGTATTTAAGTCGCGGACAAAACCGAAGGTGGTGCAGTAACCTTT
>Ga0208160_1000853_pt1 | contig 13526 bp, 19 predicted proteins | sample CB_VirMetaG_FD_184536 | JGI IMG/M metagenome (GOLD analysis project Ga0208160, IMG submission 184536) | Freshwater to marine saline gradient viral communities from Chesapeake Bay - CB_1504_1 Viral MetaG (SPAdes) (version 4) | ecosystem: Environmental > Aquatic > Marine > Coastal | place: USA... | reverse complement strand
ATATAGGCGGAATGCTGGCTAGATCAGGACAAACAGTTGGTCAGGCTATCGGTGGAGGCTTTGCTGACTTAGGTACTGGCATTGGTACTGGCATAGGTGGTATGTTGACTCGACGCAGGGAAAAACAGGCGGCACAGAACGCACAACAGCAGTTTGACCAGATTGTTGGTGCTTATCAAACTGATCCTGCTGGTATGATAGCTGAGGCGCAGAAAGCACTTATGAGTCCTGATGAGAATGTGCAACGAATGGGTAAGTTGCTGATGGAACAGGCAGAGCGTTTGACAACTGCACAGGCCACAACAGCTAAGGAGCAAGCGTTGACAGCTCTGCAAGAGTCAATCGCAAGTTCGGCTACAAAACTAGGCTTGCCTGATATTGCAGAAAGAGCGTCAAATACGACAGACCCTGAATCGCTTAGGGCAATACAAAAAGACCTACGTGAACAGGAGATAAAACAAGTTATCTCTCAGCGTGGAGAGCCCGGAAGAAAAGCACTTGCTCAGAGATACGGCATTACTTATGAGTCTTATATGTCTGACTTGACTGATGATGCCTTTCTTAAAATTATAGAAGGTCAAGAGGCAGAACTAAAGTCTTTTATACTTCCTAACGGAGAAGAAACTTTACTTGAAGTGAATAAAAAAGACGCTAAAGTAAGAGATCCTGCTGATGGGGTATTCAAGAGAGCCAGTGAGATAGGTTTACGCAGAGCGCCTAATAGACAGCAAGTAGAAAACATAGCTAACTATAGAAGCGAAAAATTAGCAGAAGCTGGAGTAAAGCACTTCCAAGAACTCCACGAGTCAACATCTCAAACAATAGCGACTCTAAACAACATTGAAGAAGTTTTACCGTTGACTGATGAAATGATAACAGGAGCAACGGCACAGCCTGAGTTATTCGTTAGACGAATCAGAAGTGAGTTGTCTGAGTTTTTAGGTATTGACGCTTCAGACCCTGCTTTGCAAAATACAGAAGCGTACATTGCACTAGCGGCTCCTCGTGTTGCTGAGATCATCAAAAACTTTGGTGCTGGTACAGGCTTGTCAGATGCTGACCGTGAGTTTGCGAACAAAGCCGCCGCTGGAGACATTGCGATGACTGCGGCTTCTATGCAAAGAATCTTAAAAATTCTCAAAAAAGCAGGAGAAAATAAAGTTGATTTGTACAACAGGACAGTAAAAGAAATGAAGGTAGCGCCCGGAGCTTACGGTTTTGTGTTGCCTTCTAGAACAAAGAGAACACCGCCAACAACGCAAGATGTTGACACTGTTGCTAATCCTCCATCCGGTTTTGTAAGGGACCAATAAGATGCAAACAGCTACTAACCCAGAAACGGGAGAAAAGGTATACTGGAACGGAGACTCTTGGGTTCCGCTTGAGACTGCTACAAACCCTAATACTGGAGAGCGTGTGGGTTTTATCAACGGTAAGTGGACTCGTTTATCCCACCCTACTGAAGAGTACGTAACTCGTATGGAAGGGTTTATGGAGCGTGTGCCTCAGAAGATTGAAGAAGGCAGACAGGAGTACGCTAAACGTGTTGAAGCGCTAGATCCTCTAGAAAGTCCAATGTTTCCTTTTGCCGCTGAAGTTACAAGTGGTGTGGCTACTGGTGCTCTAACTGCTGGTGATATACTGACAGATTACGCCATTAGTTCTATACCAAACTCTGTTCGCAAAGGCGCTGAAGAAGCGTACAACAAAATAAAGGATACTGATTGGTTTAAAGAGGCTGTTAGTTTTATAGAAATGGGGTACGATAAGTACAACGAATGGAAAACACAAAACCCCGGTAGAGAAGCGTTAATAGATAATACTATAGATTTATCTGTGTTGTTTAGTCCCAGACCTGATTTAAACATTGATGTTGCAGAGCGAAGGGCTAAAGCAAAATCTAGCAAAATCAACATACAACAGAGGCGGGACGGGATACAGGTGTTAATTAAACCTGAGTCATTTGGCGCAACTGATGTCGTTGAGGAGGGTGGCATATTAAGAACCCAGCGTTGGATTCCTGATGAAAAAAGTTCAGAGATTGTGGGTGTTCTAGAGACTATACCTAATGTAGATCCAAATAGGTCTTACACTTATAACATGAACGTTGTGTTAAATCACATTGGTAATCAGGCAGACGAGCTTGAAAGGTTTATTAAGGAGGCAGGAAATCCAAAAGTAGATGCTAATGATTTAGTTGCTGAGATGTCAGAGTCTCTAGCCGCTTTCAAAGAATCTGCCGGTTTTCGTGGAATAACTCCTGATTCACAAAAAATAGTTTTAGAGCTAGCAAACGATGCTTTGTCTTTAGTTCAAAGGTATGGCACTGATGCTATGGGTTTGTTAAAAGCTAGGAAAGAGTTTGACCGTTTGTTAAGTGACGCCTATACAGATGTTTTAGACCCTGCGTCTGCTACAGGTAGGGCTAAAGCGGCTAGAGTTGTTCGTGAAGTTTTGAACGAAAAACTAAAAGAAATAACTCCGGGGGACGAGGCTCACCACTTGCTTAATCAGCAACACAACGGTTACCTAGCTCTAGATAGAATGGTAAACAAGAGAAACAGAGAGTTAGACAACGCTTTGAAGCGCATGGCGCAGAGATTGAAAGATGCCGCTCTTCTTCCGTCAACTCTAGGATCTTTATATTTTACCGGTACTGCTGTTGCTGGTGTAGTTGGTGGAGTAGGTCCAGCAGTTGCGGCAGGAACAACCGGAGCTAGTTTATACGGCGCTGTAAAACTGTTATCAAAACAAAACAGGGCAAAAATGTACGCAGAAGCGTTAAAAGGTATAAACACTCTAATTAAAAAATCAGACGATCCAAATATACTGTTTCAATTAAAAGCAGATCGTTTAGTTCTACTAGACTTGATGCAACAAGAGCAGGGGTCTGAAGAAGAAGGAAGACAACAATGAACAACGACAAACACACAGTAAGCTACACATCCCACGACTACCACAGTATGTGTCAAAAGTCAAAGGAAAAGATACGTAAGATGCAACAAATGGGAATGACTACGCCCCATGACCCGAAAGACAAGCCAGAGGACGTAGCCAAGCAAGACAGAGGTTACTCTATCCTGTTTTTCTCATAACGCACCTGAGTTGCTATAGCTCACAGTTGTTCCCTGTACAGGCCAGTTGTTGTGACCCCTCAGTCATATCGCTGGCCTCTTCTATATCCCACGATATTTCCTTTGGAAAGTCTTTAGCAAGCTGGTTGTACGTCTTCTTGTCCACAGGCTCATACGGTGCTTGTTGGTACGTGTGGTCTGAGTAAGGCAAGAAGCTGATACCTGACACCTTGTCAAACTTGTTGTACAACCACTGTCCCACCTCAAGAAACTCAGAGTCACGGTAGTAACAAGTCATAGACGGCTTGTGTTCACACCACTCATCTTGGTAAATCTCCCACAGTTCCAACTGCTCCATAGCACCCATGTCTGAGGCTGTCACAGCGCCCTCTGGAGAGGCGATAGGGAAGCTGAATACCCTAGTACTGGGTGACATCACATCGTCCTCCACAGGGACACCAGCGGCCTCTAGGACGGCACAAAGTGGGTCACGAGCATCTGCCCTAACTCTGCGTATATACTGAGCAGAATAACGAGGATGAATCCCACTAGCAGAATCAACCAACTGGCTAACAGTGCCTGAAGGCTTAACTGCAGTGATAGCGGTAGATACATTGATACCCAATCTATCAGCCCATTCTTTGTTAACTTTGATTGCTTCTTGTCGCATGGCTCTGAGCCACTTCTTGAGTTCATTCTTGTCTCCTCGTCCTGAGAGCAACGGATGATCCATTATGCCTGTCAGAGATACCCCTAGTAACGCCTCCTCTTCCGTGTTTACTCTCCAAATATTTCTGAGGTATCGGAAGTCTGTGAGGGTAGCCTGAAGAGTCCCAAGGATAGTCGCAATCCGAACCTTTCGTTTGAGGCTGTTGAGTGTATCCTGTGGCCTAACAACAACTTCTGAAAGATTACAGAATTGGTAGGGTCTGAGGATGATTTCGCTACACGGATTAGTTCCGAAATCAAAGGTAGCATCTCTTCGTTCATTTCTTGAAGCTTGCTTTTGACTTGCGACTCTACTAAAGACACCTCGTTCGCCAGATCTTGATTCATATAGACTAGTCCACTCATTCAAAAAGGCTTCAAAGTCAGGCTTCTCTGTGTAACACGCAGAGTTGTTCGCCAGACCACGTTGGGGATTATCTACCCACCACTGTCCGTGTTTGCACCGTCGGAGTCTGTCATCGGTGAGATTGCTGAGACTGATGAGGGCTGACCTTCGGACTCCTCCGACGACGACGATTTGAGCAATCTTACAGCAAAGATCGTGACACTCAACGGAGCTAAGTTTTCGTCCAGAAGCTTCCCGAAACAAGTCCACCGTGAATCGGAACAAGTCGACGAGAGGTTCAGGGCCACTTGCACGACCTCCGAAAGTTTTAAGTGGGGAACCTGCAGGTCGTACTCTACTAACGTCCCATCGGGGAATTTGACCTGAATACAGCAGTGATACCAACTCCCTAAACGATTTCGCCCATCCGATTTTCGAATCTGCAACATTGATAACTGTATCTGTTTCATGGAACTCTTCTGCCACCTCCGGTAGTTTCTGTACATATTGTCGTTCAACACTAAACCCAACACCTGTGCCGCACATAAGTACGTACATCATTTCGTCAAATGCTTTGGGATGATCTATAGGTAAATAACTACAGTTAAACCCTGCTACGTTGTCACGGTCCAGAGCTTCACCAGCGGTCATCAAGGCTCGCATAGAAGGCATTACGTCTAGGCTGTGGATAGCCTCGTAAACTTCCTTACGTGAGGTCTCTGGTAGCTTGTCGCCCCAGTAATTTACGTAACGACTAACTGTTTCTTCCCAAGTCTCCCTACGCTTCTCCTCTGGTAAGTAACGTGCGTACCGTGACTTGTGTATGTACTGTTGGTATGCGTCCATCTATTCCGTTACTCCTAGTGTTTCGTTAATGATTGCTTGTGCCGCCATCTGAAGTAACATATATACTCCGTCAGGGTACTGCTCGTTGGACGCTACTTCAAACATCTCACCGTCTTCGTACATCACAACAGCCACCTTTACCTTTCGTCCCTCCTCCTCGTGTTTTAGTGCTTTGACTACAAACGCTGACAGAAACTCTGAGGTGGTGATCTCGTTCTTCTCTTCATCTTTGTTACCAAACTTACCTTCTACTACTTTCACGGTCCTACCTCCTTGATTAGCCACTCCAAGTAGACCTTAGCTTTCCGCAAGTCCTCTACACCGTTCTTGTACTCGTATCTCCAGAGGTACTTCAGGCAGTTGCCCTTGAGGTAACCCTTGTACTCTTGCGGGTGCATGGACGCCTTGATTGCTTCAATGGCCTCTATCGCTCCCTTGTTGTAGTGATCGGGTTGTGTAACAGGGTTGTGTTTGTCGCTAGGATGATACAGTTTGCCTGTCAGTGTTTTTGACCTTGCCCGGTTCCACTCATCAGGCGTGGCGTCATCAATGCTCATAGATGTTCTCCATCAAGTTTTTTTCAACGTGAACCCTCCACAGCCTTTCTATAGGGTCTAAGCTGTCAGACTTCATTACAAATCTTTCTCCGTATCCAAAGTCTTTTTTGTAAGACTTTTTAAAGAAAGTGTCCCTATCAATACAGCCGTGTAGTTTTAAAACTTTAGGGTCCTCGGTTGCACCGTAAAGTACTGCAAAGTCAGCGGCAAAAGATTTCTCATCGTCAAAAATTAAGGGGCCGTCAGTGTGCGAACTACACTTAACGTCTACTGATGTTTCGCCCAACCAGAAGTCTATTCCGCCGTCAGACAAAACATTCACAACGGGGGACGGAAGATTAAATAAACGAGCGAATAAAAACTCTGCCTTAAATGCGAGTACATTGTTTTTAGTCCGTGTATCCATGCCCTTCTTGTCTTTCATCCTCGGGACAATGCCCTGCATTTCACAGAGCCTTACAGTGTCTTGACCCATGAGAGTAGCATCGTGATGATCTTTGGCTGTTAATTTAAAGTACATTTTTTTGTCTTCCTCTGGAGAAAACTTCATCTCTTCGTACACCTTACGGCGTATCTCACAGTCTGAATAGTAAGTCCACTCATTCTGCATACTCTTCCTCTAGTTCTTCGTGAAAGTGTTCTAGTTTCTTGAGTAGCTTATCTTCAAATCTATCCAGTATTTCTTCTGATGAAATCTGTAGTGCTTCCAGAAGATCGTCAGGATCATAAAACATCAACAACTTCTCCTTAATTTCTTCTAGTGTCAGAGACATAATCAACCAACTCCTTAAGTGTATCTATATTATACCATAAAATCTCGTGCTTGTCACACCATTCTGCCATAGTAAGTTTGGTACTTTTACTCACTTTTTGGTTAGGCTTCATCAGTACAAATATGAGTTCTTGCGCCTCTGGGAGACACTTAGAGATCGCTCTGTACTTCTGCGTGTCTCCTGCTCGAAAGTATCCTTTGCACTCAATGAGATACGTCCGTCCGTTGAGTTCGTACACAAAGTCTGGTGTGTACTTTCGTTCGATCCTGTACGGGACTTGGAACGGTTCGTAGCTAAAGCCAAATGGTTGTAACTGCTTTGCGACATCTTTTTCAAACTCCGACCTAAAGTTACCCAGCTTGGATTTCCGTGACCTTCGGCTCATTAAACACCTCTGTTAAATATCTTGGACCACTTGAGTAGATAAAGGTTCTTACTTCGGGCCAACAGGTAAACTTGTAGGGACAGTAAGAACAACCAACGGCGAGCTTTCTGTTTCCACTCTTGCCATCTGGTACGGTTTCGTGGCAAACTTCTGGCGGCTCCGGTTGCTCTACTAGCTTTTTTACACGTTTAATGTGCTCCTCTATGTCGTAGCTAATCTTTTCGTAAACGGGAGCCTGTGTGTCCTCAGAGTCGTACATGAGGTACGTCAGGTGTCCGTTCTGTTTGTCCATCGCTAGCCAACCAAACTTGGTTTCTCCTTCTGAATGTGCATACCCTTTAATTTGAGCAACGTATCCAAACGGGTCATCATAAGCCAGACTTCCGTCCTTGAATTTCTTAAACCCAAAAGTTGAGACAGACTTAACATCAGTGACAACACCATCAATTTTGCAGTCCATAGAGCCTGTAATGCCCTGAACCTCACATTGTTTCTGTTCATCGGTAACCTCGTGTCCTGATAGTCTAGTTAAAAACAGAAGCATCTCTTCGATCAGATGCCCGTACATAAACTTGACGTAGGTGTTAGGAGTCATCTCCTCTTCTACGTCAGAGTTGTTCACTACGTTCCAGAGATAACGATCATCACGCCCGATGTTAGACATACGTAGCTTGCGTCCGTCACGCTTCTCTGTGAACAGGTTTGACATGAGCCGCTTGCAGTTCTCTCCGAAGAGGTCAATCTCATCTATCAGATCAACACCCTCTGGTATTTCTTTGGTAGATACTACCTTGTATATATCGTCTACCAGTGAGTAAAGTTTGTTCATGTTTTATGCTCCACAAAACGACACTTACGGGTTTGTTTGTTAAACAGAAGAAAAACAACTCCCATTTTAACTTGCTCATTAGTTCTCTTGTCCTGTACCTTACCAGACCTATCTGAAGTTTTTACGTCTATTAATGTTGACTTTCCGTCTTTTACAGCAATCATATCTACAGGGCCACAACTGCTTGCGTTTTTAAAAACCTCGTATCCTTTATCCCAAAGCCAAGTAACTGCGTAGTACTCTGCTAAATCTCCTTTTCTTGATTGACTGTCTTTAATGGGAGTTTCTCGTGAACCGTCTTCATTGCTTTTCGCTTTGTTCCAACTCATCAGTGTGTCTCCGACCACGTTGATCCGACTTTGTACTCTCCGTCGAGGGGGCATCTGAGTTGAAACGATATGCCAGCCGCCTTGATGCACTCAACTGCGAGCCAGCCGAACTTCTCTGCTTGTTCTGTAACCACCTCCGATTGTATTTCGTCATGGATGTTCCCTATAAACTTGTAGTCAATCTTGTGCTGAGTAGCGTAGTCATCTAAAAGAACCAAGGCTCTCTTCATTATGATTGCGCCAGCGGCCTGTAGTAACGTGTTTAATGCACTATGTTCTGATCTGACCCAGAGTTTTCGTCCGTCCAATCCGATGAGGTATCCTTTCCTAGAAGCAGATCCAACTCGTTCTCGTAGAGTTTCAAGAGAAGGTGTATTTCGTAGAAAGCGTGTCCTAAGCGCATTGCCATCCTTTGCCGTTCCTCCGACGATGCTTCCAAGCTTTGCGTCTCCTGCCCCGTAGAGGAAAGCATAGATGAAAGTCTTTGCTTGAGGTCTCGTTGCAAGTCCAGAAGCAATTTGATTTCTGGTGTGAATGTCGTCTCTAAGCAAGACATCTGTAAACTCCTCGTCGCCCATGTAGTGAGCGAGCATCCGTAGTTCTAGTCCACTAGCGTCAACACCCACTAGCTTACGTCCCTCTGGTACTATCCAGCAGTCCCTGCACTCCTTACCAAACACAGAGTTAACTGAGGGAACCTGTGCCATGTTTGGGTTCTGGTGTGTCATACGTCCAGTTACAGCACCGTTAGTAGTGACACGTCCGTGTACCCTCCCGTCATCTTGTACGTGTTCTAGCCAAGAGTTTACTTGTGCGTACCTTTTCTGGAGCAAGAGGTATTCCAGTACTTGTTCCGCTTCGGGAACATGATGATTCTCTTTAAGCGTCTTCTCGTCAACAACTGGTTTGCCTGTCGCAGTGAGTTCCGTCCATATCGCACCCTTAGCTGTAAGCCGGTCTGCCACTTGTTGACGTGAACCCACGTTGAATACAGTGACCTTATCCTTAAGTCGTTTACCAGTTTTCTCTGAGTATCGCTCCTCAACAATCGGCGGGAAAATCGCCTGTAGATCCTCTTCAATAACATTCATTCTCTCCTTAAACTTTGCACACAGGATGTGGCACAGTCGCTGATCTAGTAGCCAACCGTTGCGTTCCTGATCCTGCATGACCCACTGCACCTGATGCTCTAGGTCAACGCTGTCCTGAGAGAAATCAGCTAGCTCCACCTGTAGCCGCTTGTACACAGCCTCAGTCAACTCTGTGTCACGGATACAGTAGTCGATCATCGCTGGTGTAAGCTGTGACCAATCCTCGTGGTCTCCCTTGGGAAATCCTAAGATATTGCCCCAGTTCCGCAGAGAGTGACCACCAGACCGGCTGGGGTCTGCTAGCCTAGAGAGGACAAGTGTATCAATGATCCTACTCCGGTCAAAACTAACGCCCCAAATGCGGCCCAGAACAGGTAAGTCGAAACCGATTCCATTGTGGAAAACCCAACTTGCGTCCGGGCGATCCGATACATACGTTTTGAAGTCTTGTTCATTGCATATTACCTCCGATACTCCGTTGTTGCGGCACACGGCACACCAGATGGTGCTGGCGTCCAGACCGTCAGTTTCAATGTCACAAAAGACTAGGTTCAAAACTCTGTCTCCGGTGGCGTAGGGTTAGAACACTCGTGTATGCGTCCGGTAAACTTGTCGTACCGTAGCCAACACGCTGGTCCTGTCTCTCCTGCGTAGCGGTTCTTGAGAATCCTGACGCACGTAGTGTTCCTTACGTCCTCGTCCTCGTGTTGCTGGTTACGTTCCATGCCTATGACAATATCAGACAACTGTGCGATAGACTGAGATCCCCTGAGATCCTGTAAGCTTATGCGGCCTCCGTCCTCGTGTGCTGTGCCAGAGGTACGCTTCAGGTGAGACACTAGGAACAACGTAATACCCGTCTCTGCCACCAGTGTGCGTAGCTTGGTCATAATCTCGTCTATAGCTTTCCGTTCGTCCCCGTTCTCTTGAGAAGAAACGACGATGGACAGGTGGTCGAGGATGATGTACCGACAGTCACAGGCTTTTGCCATGTGCCGTACTCTTGAAAGAAGCTCATCGGCTGACGTTGATCCCCAGTGATCGAACAGGTAATAACGTCCAGAACCCATCGTTGCTTCCCAGTGCGGTCTAAGCTGATCAACAGGCGTGTCTTCCTCCAAGTGTAGCCGCCTAGATGACGCCACCGACATAATTCCCAAAGCTGTCGTTGCGACATCCTCCTCCAGTGCAAGTACACCGATGTTGGCATCTGTGCGTTGGAGCAAATCGTACTCAAGCTCTCGGATAAACTGGGACTTTCCCATGCCACTACCGCTGGTGATAGTGACCAGTTCGTAGGGTCTGTGCCCTCTCGTAAGTTCATTGAGTCCTTCCCACGGGTACGGGATACTCTGGACCTGTCTCTTGTTTACCAGTGCGTCCCATGTGTCCGTCCCTGCGACAATACCATCAGGCCGGTACACCTTTGCGTCCCACCAAGCCTGTGTAAACTCCTGCACCCTGTTAGCCGTCAGCATATCGCTAGCGTCCTTCATGGGCAGTTTGCATATCTTTAGCTTGTTAGGACTGAACAGGTGCTTAACCTGATCTACTGCTATGTCTCCTGCTTTGTCTTGGTCAAAACACAGAACAACGTTGTCGTAGCCCTCCAACCACTCTAGGTTCTGCTTGATCTCTCTTGCGGCACTACTAGCGCCTGACCGTAGGCTCACTACGTCGTACTTCTGTCCGAACATCTCGTAGACAGCCATAGCGTCTAGCTCGCCCTCAGTGATCGTGATGTACTTACCGGACCCACGGCACTGCTTCTGACCAAACAAACCAACGTTGGTCATGTTACCTGAACACACAAACTGTTTGTTGCTTACGAACCTCTGCTTTGCCCCCACCAGTTCGCCCGTGTCTCTGTCGTAGTACGGGTAGTAGTGGGTAGCAATCTTGCCGTCTGGTGCGTAGTCAACCGTTACTTGGTACTTCTGTGCTGTACGCTGTGAGAGCCTCCTGTCGCTGATCTCAGCAACAACACCACTCATGCGTAGGTTAGATACGGGTTGCACAGAATCCATCTCCTGAAGCGCTCCTGTCCCTGATACATGGTAACCACAGTTAGGGGTGAAACAGTGGCGACCACCATCTGAGTAAGCCGCCACGTTGTCCCTACTTCCACACTTAGGACATTCCTCTTTGTGTGAGAAAGTAGGTTTCACTCTAGAAGTCTGCCGCTTCAGCAGATGCTTCCGCTTCCTCTAGCACCTTGACAGCTTCCAGATACACTGGAGTACCGTGTACGGGGTGCGCTGGACCCGTCTTAAACTTCAGACGGACACGGGAGTTGTACGGAACCTCCCCGTTGTACCGATCACCTTCAGCATCGTACATACTGATGGCGTACTTAGACTTAAACTTACGCTGTTTAGAGCCCTCGTACTCCTTGATCTTGACGCCCTGTGCCGCTAGTGTAGCCGCATCATCGTCAGACATGGTGATGGTCATGCTGAACGTACCGGTGTCCTGACCGTTGAAAACATCGTGTTGGGTGACGTTTGAGAAGTTCACCGTTCCTTCAATAACTTGACTTGACATAATGAGATAATCCTCGTTTGTTAACATTAACTGTACCCGAAGGTACACCTATAGTATCTCACTTTCCAGAGGTTTTGTCAACCGTTTACCTCTAGACTGGTACTTTTTGGCATCCTTTTTCCTGTCCTTGTGAACACCTCCCTACTTTAGTTTCTCCTGTAGTACTAATGTAGTTTAACCCTTTAGTTTATATCTTTAGTTAATTATCTCTAGATATGCTTAAGTATATATTATCATAGTTTTCCTGCAATGTCAAGATATCATCCTGTGTAATATTACCGTCAATATCTATTGACTCCATGTTTTCTAGTTCCCAGTGAGTAGCAATGGATACTGTCAAGCAATCTGTGCATAGGTCATAGTAAACCCCTGATGCGTCCTTTTTCACTGTCTCAGTGTCATCCAAGATAACGTCACACGCACGACAACGCATAATCAGTCCTCCAAGTGTTGTTCTATAACGTCTGCAAAGTGTCGTAGTAGCTCTACAGTCATATTCTGTTTCATTCTATTCGCTTTGTCTGATATAACCCAGACATTACCCGTCATGTAACCTTTTTCTGGATCAATCTTATCTAAAGACGGTGAGTTATCCGTTCTCTTTGACCCTTCTTTGTTTATCGGTATTCCCAGTAAAGGACAAACCTCAGGTATAACAAAGTCGTGCTTAGACAAGTTAAAGGGTATTCCGTACTTCTTAGCTCGCCACTTAGCAGTAGCAACCATTCGACCTCTAGGGTCTTTGCGAGCAATCATAGTATTCCTTTTGTTGTTGCAGACCTTACACTCAGCTTTACGTCCTCCCTTCTCCGCATAAAACTCAAAATCATCTTTAGTCTCGCCGCATTGTGTACAAGTTTTCATGTATCCTCCTAAAGTTAAACACTTGTACCTATATTATACCATAGAATCTCATCTAATTCAAGTGAAATTACTGGTAATAATCACACTATAGACTCTTATCCTTCGTCCTCCGGTCCAAAGATTTGCCCGTAAGCCCTCACTAGCTCGTTGTAAGACATAGCACTGTATTTCTCTCGTATCGCTGTGCGAGCAATGGCGACCACTGTTGCAAAATCAATGAACCCTAGCTCGTACTCTGACAAATCCTGTATCATCTGTTGTTGTGATAAGTCTGGTTCTGGGTAATCGTATTCAGCCATCTAACTATCCCCTGTTAACACTGTAATGATAAAATAAACTGTAATCGCTATTATAAACCACCAAATCACTCTGCCTCCTGTTCGCATAGTTCCTCAACGTAGGGACACTCGTTGACCCTGTTGGGGTGTTCTACTTCTATGTACGTAAACCAAACCACTAGGGCTAACACTGGTAGTAACATTAGACTGCCTCCCGTCCGTACCAGCGCATAGGGATACCTCTGGCGTCCCAATCGTCTGCTTTGTAGTTGTAGTACGTCATATAAGCGACTACTGGATCACTATTCTTACACTCGTCTGGCATACACTGCGGTGGGTCTACCCAGCCGTTGTCGGGCAGGTTCACAGGCGGCTTGGCTAACGTGTCAGTGTGGTCAGAAAGCGTCTTATGTATACGTCCGTAACGATCAGCGTACACATTACCAAGAGCGACCATGAGTTTATACACGTAATCATAGTGCTGGCTTGACTGCCGCACCCAGACAGCGCTAGGGTGGTTCTTGTGTGTTGCACGATACGCAACTTGCTCACCGTCAAGCTCTATGTGTGCCGTACTGAGTAACTGTGCATATTCTACAGGCATTTTCACAGAGTGCTTATCACAATGCGCCTCAGCGCACGGATCAGGATCACGGTCTAGGTAAAATATGTTCATAAGATTTCCTTATTTTTACAGCAACAACACTTGTCAGAATCAAATGTAATGTGCTCCCATCCTTCTATTGTTTCTGGTTTAACGTGGCAATATATAGCTAGTAGATTTACTGTTTTTTCCATTATGGCACCTTCTATACGTAGATGGTAACACCCTAGTATATCAGTTAACAGGTTAGCTATTATCATTTTGTCTTTTTTTGTGGTACGCATATTAAGCCTCCAGT
>Ga0208160_1000852_pt1 | contig 13544 bp, 17 predicted proteins | sample CB_VirMetaG_FD_184536 | JGI IMG/M metagenome (GOLD analysis project Ga0208160, IMG submission 184536) | Freshwater to marine saline gradient viral communities from Chesapeake Bay - CB_1504_1 Viral MetaG (SPAdes) (version 4) | ecosystem: Environmental > Aquatic > Marine > Coastal | place: USA... | reverse complement strand
GCTGCGGGACTAGGAGAGTTACTACAACGAGCAAAGAAATACAAACAAAAATTGATACGATTGTTATTGAGAAGAATAAAACGATTGTAGAGCGATTTACAGACACTTTAACCATTGAGAAGCCTTGTGATAGCTTAGGGAAATTAAAATCGTTTAAACAGTCTATTTTAGTGCCACAAGGTAAGATTGATATATTCTCTGTTAATGGAAATATCAAAGCAGAAATAGACTTGAAAGCATTTGAGAGTACCATTGAGAAGAAATGGCAAAAGATATACGAGAGCAAGATAAAAGAAGATAAAGAGGTTATTGTGAAGTACAAAACACCTCTTTGGTTAATCATCTACTCTTTACTTATTACTGTTATTTGCGTTCTTTTACTTAGAATAAAATAGGTTCAATTTTTTATTCCTTTTATACGGTAGTTGTAAAACATAGCCACTATACAGGGCATCGTTTACTATAACACTTTTCGCCATCAGTAGGTAATTTGCATACTTGACAGTAATTGTCTTGTGGCAACGATTTTACAACAATGGGTATAGTGCATTGCTCTTTGTAGGCTTTATTAAACACCTCGTATGCCCAATGTGCTGTTTGTGTTTTGTCATTATGTCCAAAATACTCACGCAAGTTTTTTACTTGCCAATCTTCTAATATAATTTTTACCATTTTAATAATATTTTTAGTTAATAATCCGCAACGCACTATACCCAAACCGTTGTGCATAATACTAAAATAGCTCCTCTAATGGTAATAGTATACCTTTAGAAGTATTATTATCTCCACCTTTTTTATCTCTATTTGAGTTTAAATATTTTCTACACCTTTCTTTTAGGGTGGAAGTTTCTATTAAATGGAATGTATCACCAAAACAAAAACAATAAAAATCTGCAATGCTTTTAGATATTCCACTTGGCTTTCCTCTGCTGAAATATTCGATATAAACATTGTTAGTCTTTAAGGCTTGTAAATCATATTTAACCTCTATTGTCTTTGAATTAAATATTTCACCTAATTCTTCTTCTTTTACTTGACCTAATTTTAAATCATATTTAAAATCGTTATTATATTTCACTCTATTTAGTTTTTGTGTTCTAACTTTAGACTATCCAAATCTACAAATAAATAATCAATAAAACAAACTTTTAACACAAAATATTTTTTTTAAGTTATATCTATAAATGATATTATATGACAAGTAGCTTTCAAATAACTATTCCAATTACACTTAGAGATATAAAACTAAGCCAATGGCAAAAGTACGTTAGCTTATACAATAAAAACAAAGATAACCCAGACCCAAAATTCTTGAACCTAAAAACGTTAGAGGTGTTTTGTGGCGTAGATTTAATGTCTGTTACCAAACTACCATTAAACACTTTTGATGAAGTTTTAGAACACGTTTCTAGCGTACTGAATCAAGACGTTAAAAGAGTTAATACATTTAAGCTGATTGGCACAGATGGCGTTGAAGTTGAGTTCGGATTAATACCGAACTTAGATAAAATGTCTTATGGTGAGTTTGAAGATTTAGAAAATTACATTTATGATGACAAAACACTTCATAAAGCAATGGCAGTATTATACAGACCAATAGCTTTTAAGAAGGGAGATAGATACGTCATTCACGAATATAGAGGTACTGCTGAAATGGCAGAAGTAATGAAGGACACACCATTAGATGTCGCTTTAGGTGCAAGGGTTTTTTTTTGGACTTTAGCGAGAAAGTTAGGGAACTATATTCTGGACTATACACTCAAGGAATTACTGACGAAAGAGGAAAACACCTCCGAGAATCGTTTGGCAGAAAATGGGGAAGATATCAAGCAATATATTCACTCGCTAATGGACAAGTTGAAAGAATTGGAGAAGTTACAAGACAAAATGTTCACGAGTGCCTAATGTTCTTAGAGTTCACTAAAGAAAAATCAGACCTTGAAAATAGGTTGCTAAAAATAAAATAATGAATAGTGTTTATAACATATTAGATAGAATAAAGACAGAGTTAAGAAGTATTAAAGGCTGCAATACTGTTACTTTTGGTGATATTAGCGATGTTGATTTAGATAAGACTACTATATTCCCATTAGCACACGTTATATTAGGTACTGCAATACCAAGAGGTAGTGTAATAGAATTTAATATTAAAATCTTAGCTGCTGACATTGTAGATGAAAATAAGGAAGCTGAAAACTTTGAGGACTTTTACGGAAACGACAACTTACAAGATGTTTTAAATACTCAATTTGAGGTATTAAATAGATTTATTGCAAGTGTTAAAAGAGGTGATTTATTTGAGGCAAATTACCAACTAACAACAGACCCACAGATGAATCCATTTATGGATAGATTTAGTAATTTGCTTGCAGGTTGGGAAACTGATATTACAATACAAATTCAGAATAATACATCTATCTGTTAATGAATGAAACAGAACTAAATAAAGCATTAAATTCAGTTGGTGATATATTAGTTGAAAGACTAAAGAAAAACTCTCGTAACGATGGATTTTATTCAACTGGAAAGCTGGATAATAGTTGGAGATATGATGTTGTTGAAAAGGAGTTAAAAATACACGCAGAGAGATACGCAGGTGCATTATCTAGCGGTATAAGCAATAAGGGTCGTATAGGTAAAGAGATGTACAGAAACTTAGGTGAGTGGGCAAGAAGAAAAGGAATGCAACCACTACTTAGGAAATATTCTAACGGCAGAAACACAGGTAGATTTAGAAAGGTAACCGAATCATCTTATACGGCTTTAGGGTTTGTTTTGTCAAGAAGTATATCAAAGAGGGGTATCTCTGAAAGGTTCGGATATAAAGGTAGCGGATTTATAAAATTAACCATAGAGCAAACTAAGAAACAAATAGAAAATATGTTATCAGAGGCATATTTAAAAGACATAACAAACGAATTAAATAACTTAGGAAAATGAGTTTAATATTAGCTAGAAGTCCATATTTTATAGAACGAGGAACTTACGACGAGGGTGCTATACTAACATTGAGTATTGGTAAGGGAAGAAGAGAGGCTACTGTGTTTCCAGACCCACCAGGATATGTTACTGTTATTGACATTTCAAAGACATATACATTGAATTATAGACAAAGAAATAGAATTGACATATCACCATTAATTAGAGATTATATTTCTTATAGCGGTGTTGATGAATATGTAGTTTATGTAAAAGTCACCAAAAGTGGAACTATAAGTGGTTCTCCGTCAAGTACTACAAGTTATTTTTATGCGACAGATGGATATGGCTACTACGAAGACGGATATAATCCAAACTTATCAAGCACGTTAATTGCAAAGAATTATTATGCTGGTTCAAACAATACTGTTTATAGATTCGATGGTGGGTCTATTAATATTCCGCTATTACACCCAAACCCGTCAATTTTAACAGGGTTAAGCAATGTATTAATCAGTTTTTATATAGCGGGTGAAGTGGTTGGTAGCGAAAGTATATTTTTCAATGTAGATACTGATACCAAAAACGCTTACAAATGGATTGGACTAATACCGATAGACCCGCAAGAAAGGATAGAAGCTGATGGTGGTATTTTTGAAGGTAGTTTGTGTTATGATAGATTTATTGTAAACACAAAGTTGGAATATTACGATACGATAGGTCTAAAAGTTTTTGACGGGATTAATTATACAGAAGAGTTTATAATAAACATAAAAGCAATTTCAGAATGTAAACACACGCCTTATGAGATTATATTTAAAAACAGATATGGTGTAGAGGAGAGTTTGTGGTTCTTTAAGCGTTCAGACCAATCAATATCAAGAGCAAGAGAATCTTACAGGGCTAATACAATAGATGCTTACGCTAATAATGACTTGCATCTACACACATATAAAGACTACAATGTAAACGCAAGAGAATCTCTCTCTTTAAATACAGGTTTTTTAGAAGAATCGTTTTCTGAAAACTTTAGACAACTTATGCTATCTGAATCTGTTTATGTAATGATAGACAATGTCAAGCTACCTATAAATATAAAGAACGACGAATTATCATACAAGAAGTCAGTCAACGAAAAGTTGATTAATTATAGTATTGAAATTGAATTTAGTTACGATAAATTAAATAACATTGTTTAATGAAATTAAACGTAGAACTTTATATTGACACAAGTGGAAGCCCATTAAACACACCTATATACGATAGGGTGGATTTCTTTGATTTTGAATCAATAGAACTCACATCATCACAACAAGATATAAGGGATATATCAAAGGTCTTTACCAATTACTCTCAAGAGTTTTCTGTACCAGCATCTAAGACAAATAATAAAATATTCAAGCATTACTACAATCCAAACATAACTAATGGATTTGATGCTAGAGTTAAGCAAAGAGGTCAAATATACTTAAATGGAATGTTGTTTAAAGAAGGGTATGTTAGATTGTCTGAATCTACATTAAATTTAGGTAAAGTGAGTTCTTATAAGCTAACTTTCTTTGGTTCAATGGTTGAGTTAAAAGATGTTGTTGGAGATGATGAACTATCTGTTTTAGAATGGTTAAACAATTACAGCCATAGTTATAATGCAACCACAGTTTATAATGGATTTTCTACAGGTTTGGGATTAATTGGTGGTGCAATGATTACATCTATAAATAGAGATGTTGTGTACCCATCTATATCGGCAAGTGATAGATGGTTTTATGATTCATCATCAGCATCAGAGCCAAGCACATATAAGCAAGGGTTACAAGTTAATTTATATGACCCAGCGGATAATGGTACTTACGGAATTAATTACACTCAATTAAAACCTGCAATTAAGGCTAAACATATCATTTCTGCCATTGAAGAAAAATATCCTTCAATATCTTTTAGTAATGACTTTTTTGAGAATATAGAGTTCGACCAATTATATATGTTATTGCACAACAATAAAGGCACTATAAGTGGTCGTATAGGTTCGTCAAAAACTTACAGAATAGGTACAGGCGATTCTGATTCTGATTTTACCTACGTTTACAATGTTTCATCAAGCCCGACAGACCTAAGACCAATGGTTACAAACACCATAGGAACGGAAGAAGACATACCTTATTATTACAACGCAGGTGCTACTTACTATATCATAACATTAGACATATCGGACTTAAATCCAACAACTGATGTTCTTTATACTGTTGAATTATTAGAGGGTGGAACTGCAATAAATACTTGGAAAGACAATTCTGCTGATGGAACTTTTACTTACGAATTAAGAAGTCAAGATGAAAAAACTTGGGATAACTTATCTTACAGAATAACCACAGATACAGTTTCTACGTTTGATGTTGATTTTACAATAGAAAGACAACAAGAAGTGCAAGGTGATGTATCAGAGGGATATAACCCACCAAACGATGTTAGTTATTCTGAATTTTTACAACTAAATGATGATTCTATTTTAAGTGAAGTTGTAATTACAGAAAGGCTACCAAAAATGAAAGTATTAGACTTTTTAAAGGGTATATTCAGTATGTTTAACTTAACATCGTATTACAATTCAGAGGGTGTGATAGTTGTTGAAACTTTAGATGAATTTTATAGTGCTGGTGTAGAAATAGACATAACAAATCAGATAAAAAAAGAATCACATTCAGTAAAAAGAATGAGTTTGTTTAATAATATTTCTTTTGAATATCAAGAGCCGAAAACTTTTGGTACTATAAACCAAAACGAGCAACAGGCTGATAATTTTGGAGATTTAGAATATCAATTAAGAAGTAATAGCTTGTTATTTGACGGAAATAAGTACACAATTAAAATACCATTTGAGAAGATGTTTTTTGATAGGCTTAGCGAAGAACAAGACCCTGGTGTATTAGTTCCATTTGGAAGTGGTTGGTTAGTTGATAAAGACCAAAACGAAGTAGTTGCAAATCCTGTGTTATTTTTTAATAGAAATACTAGCGTTAATAAAGTTGATTTTAAAATTGGTTTTTTAGGGGTTGGAAATATCGAAACATATAATAGACCTAGTAATTCATCAAACAACGAATTATCAACATTGAACTTCAATTCAGAGTTTGACGAATATAGTGGTAATACGATTAATAGAAGTTTGTTTGCTTTATACTATTCAAACTACATAGCTAATGTATATGCTAGGGCAACTAGATTATACAACTACAAAGCTATATTGAATTTAGGCACAATGCTTGACTATAATATGAATGATAAATTAGTTGTTGATGGAACTAGATTTATTATAAACAACATAAGAACAAATCTAACTAATGGAGAAACTGATTTAGAATTGATTACTCAATTTCCAATTTCAGAAGCAGAAGCTATTGTTGACATTACAGCACCAAGCGTACCTAGTGGATTAGCATTAGATAGTAAAACAGATACAACAATAACATTTTCTTGGACTGCTTCTACGGATGCTGGTACGGGTGTTCGTGGTTATGAGATATATGTTGATGCTGTATGGGTAGAGACTATTGGTGTTACAACTATGTATGAGGTTACAGGGCTTACCGCAAGCACTTCTTATGACTTAACTGTTAAGGCTTTTGATGGAAAGAGCAATACTTCGGCAGCTAGTACGGCTTTAACAACATCTACTAACGCATTAACTGACACTATCAAGCCAACCACACCTACATCGTTAGGTACAGATACAATATCTAAAACCACAATAGATATTTCTTGGACTGCGTCTACTGACAACGTAGCTGTTACGGGTTATGAAGTTGAAGTTGATAATGGTGGTGGTTATGTTCTTGATGGGACAACCGCAGGGACTACATACTCAATAACTGGATTAACAACGGAAACATCTTACTGGATAAGAGTAAGGGCTTATGATGCAGCAGGGAATAAATCAAATTATGCTTTTCACTTCGATACAACAATATAATGATTAGAGATATACTAAAGCTATTAGGTAGCAACGAATTTATGGTAAATGATGAGGATATACAATTCGCAAAAGGTGCGTATGAATTTCCTTTAACATTCAAAGAATTAAGGGTTAAAAACAAACGAAGAAAATTGATTAGCAATGGCAGAAGAAAGTAAAATACAAATAACGCTAAATCTAAACGCAGATAATGCTTCTGCAACGCTTAGAAACTTTAAGGGAGATATAGTTGCCTCTAAAATACCATTATCAGAGGTTAGAAAAGAGTTTGGAAATTTTGTTTTATCTGCTAAAGAAACTCAAAGAACAATCACAACCACAAGAACTTCCTTTGACAATCTAGGTAAAAGTATTGGTGGGTTTAGAACTGCATCTGGCTCTGCCGCATCTTCTGCATTAGAACTTGGTAGGATAGTTTCAGATATGCCTTATGGTATTCGTGGTGTTGCCAACAATATGTCGCAATTCGCCTCTCAAATGATGTTTTCTGCTACAACAGTAGACCAAGCGACAGGTAAAATAATTGGACTTAGTGGTGCTGTAAAGAATCTATGGGCTTCGCTTCTAGGACCATTAGGGGTTTTATTAGCTATACAAGCAGTAATTGCTGCTCTTGACCATTTTGAGGGTGGTAACAAAAAAGCAGAAACTTCATCTAAAGACTTAACAAATGTTTTTGGAGAGGAAACTACAAAGTTAATGGTTTTAAAGAATGCATTAGATAGCACTAATGTATCTATGGAATCTAAGAACGAATTAGTTAAAAACGCAAACAAGGAGTTCAAAGACTTAAATGTTTCATTAGATGAGAATGGTAAAGTTACGGAAGAATCTGCAAAAAGATTAGACTTATTATCGTTGTCTTTCATAAAAAACGCAAAAGCAAGAGCGATAGCTAAACTCATCCAAGATGAGATGGCTAAACAAGCAGAGGTTGAGGCTAGAAAAACTGGAGAATCGTTAGCTTGGTACGAAACAACATACTACGCTTTTAAGTCTAAAATATTTGGATTTCAGCAAGTTGTCAATCAAGCAATATCTAAAGATACAGAAAATCAAAAAGAAGATATAAAGGATTCTGCTGATTTAGTTAAGAGATATGTTGATATGCTTACTGAAAATGATGCAGAATTAGCTAAGTTATTTATTAATGGCGGTGACAACAAGAAAAAAGATAAAGCGAAGTTTTCTCCATTTAAAACAGGTAAAGAGTTAGAGATAGATATAAAATCAAATGAGAGTGCTATAATTGACTTTAATAAAAAGATAGAAGAATACAAACTAAAGGGAGATAGGGATGAGAAGTTAAGAACTGCTAAAACTGCACAAGAAAAAAAGAATATAAACTTCGAGTACGAGAAAAAACTTGAAGAAATTAGGATTGCATCAGAATTAGACAGTTTAAAATTAAAGAAGAAGACTGAGGAGGATGTTGTAAAAGGTAAATATGAGACGTTTAAAATTGAGGCTGAACTAAGACTAAAATCATATAACGATTCTATTGATAAAAACGATAAAATAAGTGAAGCAGTAAGAGAATCTTTAAAGAAAAAAGCAGGTTTAGATACTGCTAAATTAATTAAAGACGCTGGTGATGAGCCTGGTGGTGAGCTAAATAAGTCAATGGGTGAAATAAATGAAAAGTATAAACCTTTGTTTGAACTATTTGAGAAGTTAAAAAAGGCTAGACTTGCTGCACTTGTTTCTCCACCAGAAGAACAGGTAAAGGAGTTTGACAAAATTAAACACTACATAGGAGTTTATAAGGAAACAATGAGTGGATTGACTGATTTCATTAGTGGTGAATACGAAAGACAACTAACAATGGAGCAAAACAAAACTAATTCATTAAACGAAGAATTAAATAATAGATTACTAAACGAAAAACTATCCAAAAACGAAAGGGAATCTATACAAAAACAGATTTGGCAAAACGATGAAAACCTAAGAAAAAACCAAGAAATAATAGCAAGAAAGAAGTTTAATACAGAGAAGGCTTTTAATATATCTATGGCTATTATAGATACTTATGGTGGTGCTAGTAAGGCTTTAAACGACAAAACTGTTCCTAGCACGATTGCAAGGTTTGCTTTGGCTGCTGCCACAATAGCTTCTGGTATGTTTCAAGTTGCTAAAATATCAAGCCAACAATTTCAATCATCATCTGCCGCAACACCAATAAGGGGTGCGGGCATTGGTGGTTCAGGTGGTCAAGGAGATAGGTCTTTTAACTACAATTTAGTAGGCAACAACCAAGCGAATCAGATTGCAGAAGCATTACAAGGTCAATTCTCAAATCCATTAAAGGCTTATGTAGTTTCAAGAGAGGTTACTACTCAACAAGAATTAGATATGAATATAAAGAGTGGTGCATCATTCTAAAACGTAACAAATAAAACAAATAAAGTTATATTAATATAATTAATATCATTATGAAAGAAATAGATTTAGTAGAATTATTCATTGATGAGAATGAATCTGATAATGGAATACAAGCTATATCATTTGTAGAATCACCTGCAATAGAAGAAAACTTCATAGCTTTAAGTAAACATAAGGTAGAGTTCAAATCAATAGATGAGGAAAAGAAAATTATTATAGGTCTTGCCTTAGTTCCAGATAAGCCTATTTACAGACGTAAAGATGACTATGAGTACAACATTATATTCTCTAAAGAAACTGTCCGTAAAGGCTCTGAATTGTACTTAAAAAACCTAAGAAACAACAATACAACATTAGAGCATCAACAATTAACAAGTGGTGTATCTATTATTGAATCTTGGATTGTAGAAGATACTGAAAAGGATAAGACTGCTCTATACAACTTAAACGCAGTAGTGGGTGCTTGGGCAGTAGTTATGAAGGTTGATAACGAATCTGTTTGGGAAGATGTTAAGAAGAAGAAATATTTAGGTTTAAGTATAGAAGGCGTTTTCTCTCAATCTAAAGAGGATATGTCTAAAGATGAGGATGATATTTCGGCAGAAGAATTAGTAAATGAGCTAAAAGAGTTAATGAATAAAGGTAATGGCTAAACATTTACAAGTTTCTGTTTACAAGAAACCAACTGTAAGTAGAAAAGGTGTTCACGCTAAAAGCAAAACATCTGTATCAAAGTTAAGTAAAAACTATAACAAACCATATAAAGGTCAGGGAAGATGAGTACTTTAAACACTTCTTATAAAGTTAAATCAGATGTAAATACTGATGCCGAAAGATTAGCTTACAATATAGAGAATGGTGCTTATGTAACAACAGAAAGTGGTGTTTGGACTGTGCAAAATGGAAATTGGGTAAAGCTGTACCCATCAGGAGGATATGGAAGTGGAATTGGATGGGCAAGATATGACGACACTCAATGGACTTCTTTAAATAAACTACCTTTATTAGATGGTGTTTCGTTAGTGTTAAATAATAATGCTGGAAATATTGTTTTAAGCGATAATTCAGTTAATTATTATAACGGAAACACCTTTAAAGTTTTAGCTGATAAGGAGAATGAGTTGTATATGGCTACTGTTGTTTTTAAGTATTCAGCACCTAATGCTAATCAAACTTTTTTAAGATTACAATTAGAGGGTGGTAATGGAACACCTTACGAGAGATTGGGTAGTGATATTTTATTTAGTAAAGGAAATGATATAACTCACGAATTTCATCAAGTATTTCAATATTACGCAGATTCAACATTTGTATCAAATGGTAGTCAATGGGTAATAACTGCTAGTGGAGGTGCTGCTGAAGTTTGGGATATTATATTTTTCATCAGTAAAATACAAGGATATTAATTATGGCAGAAAGAGCAAAATACTGTAAATGTCTAAACACATACACAATTAAGGATTGTGATAAGAAGAATTGTAAGCAATCATATTATTGGAAGCAAGGTATTGGTGATATTGGTGGTAAAGCTACTGAATAAAAATACGACATAAATAAACTAATAAGTTATATTAATATAAATTAAAATTATGAAGAATAAGGATATTTTAAACAAAGTGAAAGAATTTCTTTCTCTATCTAAACAAGATGACGTTGTTATTGAAGATATCAATGTTGAATTGGAAGAAGTGGTTAGTGCAGAAATTGCACTTGAAGAAGGAGAAGATGTTGCTAAAGAAGCAAAACAAGAGCCTGCTCAAGAAGTGGTTTACGCTACTGCTCAAGAGGTTGCTGAAATGAAAAGCGAATTGCTTTCTATGATTAAGGCAATTATTGAATCTAATCAACCTAAAGAATTACAAGAAGTTCCTCAAGAGTTATCTGCTCAAGTTGAATTAAAAGAAGAAATCGTTGAAGAGATTATACATTCTCCAGAAAACGTAGAAAAGAAAATTAACAAAACGAACCTGTCTAATAAACCAATGACTGCATTAGAGAGAGTTCAATATATTTTAAATAACTAATAAACTAAAAATAAAAAATGGCTACTACTACAAGCATCACTACTACTTACGCAGGTGAACACAAAGGGAAGATTATCTCTGCTGCTTTACTTGCTGGAAATACATTAGGTTCTCAAGCAATTACCTTTAGACCAAATGTAAAATATCAAGAAGTTGTAAGAAGATTGGAAACTGATGGGATTGTAAAAGATTCTACTTGTGATTTCACAGATACTTCTACATTAACTTCTACTGAAAGAATTTTAACCCCTAAAGAGTTACAAGTAAACTTAGAACTATGTAAGAAAGATTGGGTTGACGATTGGGCTGGAGTTCAAATGGGATATTCTGCATTTGACAATATGCCTAAATCTATCCAAGACTACATTGTACAATACGTTGCCGCTAAAGTAGCACAAGCTACTGAAACATCTATTTGGCAAGGTGCTGATGGTGCAGGAGATTTTGATGGTTTTGAAACCTTATTAGCTGCTGACGCTGCGTTACCTGCTGCTCAAGAAGTTGCTGGAACTACTGTTACTGCTGCTAACGTAGTTGTTGAGTTAGGAAAAGTTGTAGATGCTATTCCTTCTGCATTATATGGAGACCCAAACTTGTACATTTATGTATCTCAAAACGTATTTAAAGCATACAAACGTTCTTTAGGTGGATTTGCTGCATCTGGATTAGGTGCTAATGGTTATATGAATCAAGGTAACAACCAAGATATTAATGTTGAGTTTGTTGATGGTGTGAAAATCTTTATGGCAAATGGATTGTCTGATAACACTATGATTGCTACAACTAAAGATAACTTATGGTTTGGTACTGGACTTATGTCTGACCATAACGAAGTTAGAATCTTGGATATGTCAGATTTGGATGCTTCAAGGAACTTTAGAGTAGTTATGCGTTACTCGGCAGGTGTACAATATGGAGTTGTTGAAGATATCGTTACTTACGGAATCACAAACGCAGCTAACTAATAATTAATTAATAATAACTAAAAAGGGTAGGCGGTAAAGATACTACCTACCCTTTTTTAATAAAACATATAAACAATGGCGTGTGATATAGCAACGGGTAGATTAGAACCTTGTAAAGAAAGTGTTGGAGGAATCAATGCAGTTTACTTTGTAAATTACGGAGATATGCCTTTATCAGGAGTAACGTATGACGTTACAGATACAGATATGATTGCTTCTGTTGGTACAAGTATAGCTGCTTACAAATTTGATGTAAGAGGTGCTTCTACTTATACAGAGAACATTCAATCTAGTAGAGAAAATGGAACAACTGCTTTTGAGCAAGTTCTTGAACTACAATTAAAGAAATTAACGAAGGAAGACCATAAAGTAATTAAGTTACTATCTTATGGAAGACCTCATATTGTAATCGAAGATAATAACGGAAACTTCTTGTTGTCTGGATTAGAGTATGGAATGGAAGTTACAGGTGGTACTATTGTAAGTGGTGCTGCTATGGGTGATATGAGTGGTTATACACTTACATTTAGTGGTATGGAGAAAGTTCCTGCTAACTTTATTGATGGAACTTTAGCTGACGCAGGATTTACTGTTACTGCAGGAGTATAATATTCATTCTTTTTATTATTTATTAAGCCTTATCTTTAATTAGATAAGGCTTTATTGTCTTCAAGAATTTGTTTTTTATATTTAACAATATTTCCATTACTTTCTAATTTAATTATATAATTATTTAAAGAATAAACATCATTAAACAACTTCTTGTATTCTTTTTTTCTATTGTATTTGTTAATTATAGTAAAGTAATAAATCATAATATATCTTCCTTATTTAAGCGACAAGCGAAAGGTAGTAAAAAAATTTTAAATAAACAACCTTTTTTAAATATATTTTTGTTTAATAAGTTTATTTAAAAACTGCACCACATATAAGGAGTTATTTGTACCTTAGAATAACGATTTTAAATATGATACATAAAATAACATCACCATTATTTGTAATACTACCGAGAAAGACTAAAACTGATAAGAAAGTGTATCTTAATATGAATACTTATAGAAACTTACACCACAGAACAAGTAATGATGCCAAGAAAGCATATTTAGAAGCCATTAGAGAGCAGTTAGACGGCTTAACTATACTAACACCTGTTGAGATAACTTATAAGGTCTTAAAAGGCTCTAAAAGACGTTTAGATAAAATGAATGTTATTAGCGTAGTTAGTAAGTTCTTATTAGACGCTATTACTGAATGTGGTTGTTGGGAAGATGACAATGATGATTA
>Ga0208160_1000850_pt1 | contig 13576 bp, 17 predicted proteins | sample CB_VirMetaG_FD_184536 | JGI IMG/M metagenome (GOLD analysis project Ga0208160, IMG submission 184536) | Freshwater to marine saline gradient viral communities from Chesapeake Bay - CB_1504_1 Viral MetaG (SPAdes) (version 4) | ecosystem: Environmental > Aquatic > Marine > Coastal | place: USA... | reverse complement strand
CGACGAGTATCCCGAGACGCAGTATAACCAGCAAACGGTGGATGCCGCTCGTCTGGACTTTGAACTGCGCATGGATGCGATTGCCGCTGCCACGACGCACGAGGACGTTGACGCTCTCTGACGGAGTAAGGCTATGGCCGAACGCTATCCCGGCGGGGTGATCTCGAAGACGCCTCCTGTAATCACGGGGCCGACCGGGGGCGAAGGCGGCTCCGCATCCGGCATGTGGACGCTCGACACCGTGCTGGAGTACGAGAAGGCGGGGGCGTGGCCGAAGGGTTTTTTGCCGAGGGAGCTTTATACTTGGGGACTTAATAGTTCTGGCCAACTTGGCCAAGGCACAGTGGCAAATGCGTCAAGCCCCGTTCAGGTAGGTAGCCTAACAATATGGCAAGAACTTGTTGCGGGAAACGGTTTTGCCGCCGCAATCACAACAGGTGGGGCGTTGTGGGCATGGGGCGTCAATTCTTCTGGGATGCTAGGTGACGGTACCGTCGTCAGCAAGTCCAGTCCTGTACAAGTAGGCGCTCTTACGAATTGGTATCAAGGCTCTGGCGGGTCAGCTCATTTTCTATCAGTAAAAACTGACGGTACTTTATGGGCGTGGGGATCGAACGCTAATGGCCAACTTGGCGACGGCACCGCTGTCAATAGTTCTAGTCCAGTCCAAATAGGCGCGCTTTCTACTTGGTCTTCTGTGTCGGCCAGTTCGCAGTCTTCTTTTGCTATTAAAGCAGATGGGACTTTGTGGGCGTGGGGACAAAATAATTCTGGAACGCTAGGCACAGGAAATACAATTTACCGCTCAAGCCCCGTACAGATTGGGGCGTTAACTAATTGGTATCAAGTTGATGGTGGAGGATCACAGGTCTCTGCAATAAAAACAGACGGGACTTTGTGGACGTGGGGAGAAAATAACTATGGAGAGCTTGGCCAAAACAACGGGTCAGGTTTTAATAAGTCAAGCCCTGTTCAAGTAGGTGCGCTTACAAACTGGGATAAAACTTCTGCGGCGGCATTCAACACATCGGCTATTAAGACAGATGGCAGCTTGTGGGCGTTTGGCCGCAATAGTTTTGGCCAGCTTGGCATAAACGCTACATTCCCGGTCGCTGCATCAAGCCCCGTTCAAGTAGGCGCTCTGTTGAATTGGCTGAAAATTTCTCTAGGTGTTCAAGCCGCGTTTGCTGTAAAAACGGACGGAACCTTGTGGTCTTGGGGCAATGGCGCATCGGGTCAAATGGGTGACAGCACGGTAGTAAGTAAATCCAGCCCCGTTCAAATTGGGGCAGAAACTAATTGGTTTCAAATTGCAGCAGGCAACAATTTCCGGGTTGCTACCATTCGAGGCTAACCTGTGCAATCCCTCAACTACAGCTACAACCAAGCCGTCTCCCGAGCCTACATCATCCGCGTCAAAGGCCACGCCAAGTCAGAAGAGAAGGCGCAGCGGTGCGCCGATAGCTGCGATCTGGCGGGGATGGAGTGGGCATACTGGGACGCCTACGACGGCATCCAGAATCCGATCAAGCCGCCCGCGCATCACGGCGGCGTGCCTGCGATGGTGAAGGTGACGGATCACTACCTGACGCGGGGAGAGGTCGCCTGTGCTCTGAGCCACATCAGCCTGTGGCAGAAGTGCGTGCTCGACGATCAGCCGCTCGTCGTCTTGGAGCATGACGCGATCATGGTGCAGGCATATCAGCACCACGCGGTCTTCAACTCGATCTGCTATCTCGGCAGCAACGAACAGGTGAACCAAGGCTGGGCTGTCATGCCGACACCGCCTCATGCCTCTGAAGGCCCGAACTACCACTTCATCTGCCGCGCTCACAGCTATGCGATCGACCCTGCCGTGGCGAAGAACATGCTGGCCCATGTGCTGAAGTACGGCATCAGCGCGCCGCTGGACATCATGCTGCGGGCTGACGTATTCCCAATCCACCAGATGGGCGTCTACGCCTACAATGGGTGGGAGGGAGACATGAAGGACACGACGATCCTCGGCAGGCCGCTTGAAGGCAGGACGACGAAGCGCAACGACGACCTTTCATGCTAGTCTTCACCAACGGGTGTTTCGACATCCTGCACGTCGGCCATGTCGCCTACCTTGAACAGTCGCGCGCGCTGGGGAAGTACCTCATCGTCGGTCTGAACAGCGATGCCTCTGTGCGTCGGCTCAAGGGTGGCACCCGACCGATCAACGGCCAAGAAGACCGCAAGCGGATGCTGCTCGCGCTGCGCTGCGTCGATGCCGTGTACATTTTCGACGAAGACACGCCTCTGGGGCTTATCAAGCGCGTGAAGCCTGATATCATCACCAAGGGAGGAGACTACAGGGCCGAGGACGTGGTGGGGCACGGACTCGCCAAGGTCGTCATTCTCCCGTACGTCGAAGGCAAATCAACAACGGGAGTGATTGATGCGTGTAGTAGAGAAGGGGTGGGGCCACGAACTGATCTGGGCGGACGAGGACGCATACTGTGGGAAGGACTTGGTCTTTAAGGCTGGTGGCCGGTGCTCGATGCACTTCCACAGCAAGAAAGACGAGACATGGATGGTGAGATCTGGCGCGTTTCAGGTGCGTTGGATCGACACCGAGACGGCTAAAATTAGTACGATGAGTTTGATACCCGGAGCCGTGTGGCGCAATCCGCCGCTCGTGCCGCACCAACTGATTTGCATTGAGGCTGGCACCGTGTCTGAGGTCTCGACCTACGACGACCCGAGGGACAACCATCGGGTGATGCCGGGGGACGGGCAATGAGGTTCCTAGTCATTGGCGATGCGTGCCATGACATCTATCGCTACGGCACGATCAAGCGGATCAACCCGGAGTCCTCGGCCACGCTTCTGACGCTGCATGGTAACGAAATCAGACTAGGCATGGCGCTCAACGTCGCGGCCAACCTGCGCTCCTTTGGTGTCGAGGTGATGTCTGAGGTTCCTGATAGCGGCATCTCTGTCAAAACCCGCTACGTCGACGAGAAGACCGGCACCCAACTCTTGCGGGTTGATGATGACCATATGCCTGACAAGACCTACAGGGATGCACGGCAGCACGACCCCGCTGCCTTCGATGCTGTGGTCGTGTCTGACTACAATAAGGGCTTCCTGACAGAGAATGACATCGCTTGGCTTTCACGATTCAAGCACTGTTTCATCGACACGAAGAAGCGGAACTTGGGAGGTCTGGGGCCAGCGTGGTTCAAGATCAACGCTGCGGAAGAGGCGGCGCTCATATCGCGGCCCACGAACCTGATCGTCACGAATGGGCCTGAGGGCGCAACGCACAACATGACAACCGTTGCACCGGGCTTCCCTGCTGATGTGGTCGATGTCTGCGGCGCTGGGGACACGTTCCTTGCGGCGTTTGCCTACGCCATGACCAAGGGTTCCAACGTGCCGACCGCCATGAGCTTTGCTAATCGCTGCGCTGCGGTCACTTGCACACACATCGGCACATACGCGCTGAAGGAGCACGAGGTGCCGGAACTGTGATACTGATTACGGGGCATAGGGGCTTCATCGGCAAGAACATGATGGCCGCTTTCCCCGGCGCGCGGGGCTACGAGTGGGGTGACGGAAAGGTCGATCTCACAGGCGTCTCGCGCGTCATCCACCTCGGGGCAATCACCGACACCCAATGCACCGATTGGAAGCTGCTGGCAGAGCGGAACGTCAACTTCACCAAGAACCTCCTACACGACTGCGCCTTGTGTAGGATACCCATACAGATTGCATCGACCGCTGCTGTCTACGGAGACGGCAAGATCTTCCGCGAGGAAATGGCCAACCCGCTGAACGACTACGCCATCTCTAAGAGGATCATCGAACTCTACGCCATTGACCGCGAATGGCCGATGCCGGTGCAACTCTTTCGTTACTTCAACGTCTACGGCCCCCACGAGGAGCACAAGTCACAACCGTCACCGCACGCCAAGTTCAGGCGTCAGGCACTAGAGACAGGGAAGATCGAAGTCTTCGAGGGGAGCGACGACATCAAGCGTGACTTCGTGCCTGTCGAGCAAGTCATAAAAGTTCACAAGCACTTCTTTGACGTTACCTCTTCGGGCGTGTATAATCTCGGCACTGGAAGGGCGACCTCCTTCATGGATGTAGCGCAGTCCATAGCTAGTGACACCGGAGCAGAGATCGTGGAGGTGCCCATGCCAACATTGAAAGGTTACCAGCGGTACACCTGTGCCGACATGACCAAGACGCTGTCCTACATGTAGGTGCATCGTGGAAGTCGAACTGTTCTGGAACTCCGCTCTCACGCTCATCCTCGGCATCATTGGCTGGTTTCTCAAGTCATGGGCTGACGAACTGCAACGCCTACAGATACTTCTCAACAGAACCCGCGAAGAAGTCGCCAAGGACTATGTGACCAAGGCCGAGGTTCACGCTGACATCAACCGGGTGATAACACGCCTCGAAGCATTGGACACGAAGATCGACCGTCTGATGGAGCGCGTGGGGAAGTAAGATGTGCTCGATCCTGCAAGCGCCATAGCACTAGCGACTAGCGCCTACTCTGCCATCAAGAAGGGCATAGAGATTGGGCGTGAGTTGCAGGATATGGGTGGCCAACTATCTCAGTGGGCCACTGCTGTCAGCGATCTTGAGTTCCTTGAGCGGCGCACTCAAGACCCACCTTGGTACAAGATGTTCGGCAGTTCGGTTCAGGCCGAGGCTGTTGAGATATTTGCAGCGCGCAAGAAGATCGAACAGCAGCGAGCAGAACTGAAGCTGTTCATTCAGTACAGCCACGGACAGTCTGCGTGGGAGGAACTCCTCAAGATTGAGGCAGATGTGCGCAAGCGAAGGGCGGCACACGAGCACCGCAAGGCAGAGATCAAGGAGATGATAATCTCGGGCATTCTCATCTTCCTTATGGTATCAAGTATCTCGGCCTTCCTTGCAGTTGTCCTGTGGCTCTATGTGGAGCAGAACAAATGACCCCGAAGAAGCTGGAACCCAACAGCCTGTTGGATGTAGCTGATCTGGACGGCGACGGCACTGTCAGCAACTCAGAGATCAACCGGCACGAGAAGCTGCTTCGCATCGACAACTGGGACAAACAGCAAGATCAACAGAGACAGATGGCATGGGTGGCCATGGGGTCGATGGTCTTGCTGACGCTGGGTCTGATCCTGCCGATTCTGCCGACTGAGCGCGTGGAAGTGCTGAATGGCTTGATGACGATGTTCTATACATCTCAGGCCGCTGTAGTCGCTGCTTTCATGGGTGCCAGTGCTTATGTTCGCACGCGCGAGCGGAGCCATGAGGATTAACCTCCTCCTCTTGTTTCTGTTCCTAGCCGCCTGCGGCGCGTTGCCGCTGGGGATGCTGGGTGGTGGCGGGCCAAATGTCGCTGCGAATGTTCAGGCTGGCAAAGAAAACACCCAGCAGGTCGTAGCCAGCCAAGAGAGGACTGAGGCTGGTCGTGATATAGTGACAACGACCAAGCAGATCGAAGCTGCTTCGGTCGAGAGCGTGACAATCAACAACGTCGAAGACATCCCGATTTGGGTGTGGATCGCGTTGATTGTGGGCTGGGTTCTGCCGTCTCCGGGTGAGATGGCTCGCAGTTTCGTAGACTTGTTCAGGAGAAAGAAGTGAAAGAGAACTTCGACGACTGCTTGGAGATGCTCCTCAAGCATGAGGGTGGTTACGTCAACCATCCCAAAGACCCCGGTGGGGAAACCAACTTGGGCGTGACCCGCAAGGTCTGGGAAGAGTGGATCGGCAAACCTGCCGCACCGGACGCGATGAAGAAGTTGACTGTGAAGGATGTCGCGCCGCTGTACAAGAAGCTGTACTGGGACAAGGTGCGTGGCGACGACCTTCCCGGTGGGGTGGACTGGGCCGTGTTCGACTGGGCCGTCAACTCTGGCACTGGCCGCGCGGCAAAGGCGCTACAGAAGATTGTAGGCGTGACGCCTGACGGCGGCATTGGGCCTGCGACCTTGGCGGCTGTCGAGAAGAAAGACCCGAAAGAGATTGTGCAGGACATGGCGGATGCGCGCGAGGCTTTCTATCGTGGCCTTCGCACCTTCGACACCTTTGGCCGTGGATGGCTTCGGCGAAACGAGGAGACGCTGCACACAGCCATTGAGATGGCGAGCAAGCGCACATGGGTTGGCCGTATTGCCTCTGCTGTAAAAGAAATGGGTCAGTAGCATCCGGCGTTCTTTGGTGTATACTATGCCGGGATCAGGGGTCTGCTCATGCCGCTAACCAAGCTACAGTTCCAACCGGGCATCAACAAGGAAACCACCTCGTACAGCAACGAGGGCGGCTGGTTTGACATGGACAAGATGCGCTTTCGCGCAGGCTTCCCAGAGAAGATTGGCGGTTGGGTAAAGCTGGGACTGAAGTCCTTCTTGGGGACATGCCGCGCTCTGCATGCGTGGAGAACGATCAACCTAGATAACTATCTGGGTCTCGGCACCAACCTGAAGTACTACATCGAAGAGGGCGAAGGCTACTACGACATCACGCCCATCAGGGCGACGACAGCCGCTGGTGATGTGACATTCGCTGCCGTTGACGGCTCTTCTGTCCTGACAGTTTCCGACACGGCACATGGTGCAGTAGTTGGTGACTTCGTCACATTCAGCGGTGCTGTCAGTCTCGGCGGGCAGATCACAGCCGCAGTGCTCAACCAAGAGTACCAGATCGCCACCATCATCAACGACGATTCCTACACGATAGTGGCGCGTGCAGTAGCTACAGTGGCCGACATCACGGTCAACGGCCAGTACACGCCGACACCTGTCGTGGCGGATTCGTCTGATATCGGTGATGGCGGCGCTGCCGTTGTGGGTGCCTACCAGATCAACACAGGCATCGACACGTCGATCTATGGGAACGGTTGGGGCGCGTCGTTCTGGGGCCGTGGCACTTGGGGTTCAGGCGCATCCATTGATGCGCTGACTGATACACTCCGCGTCTGGTCGCACGATAACTTCGGCGAAAACCTCATCATCAACGTGTATAACGGCGGGATATATTACTGGGACGCTTCTATCCCGACGCCGTTGGATCAACGTGCAGTACCGCTGACATCGCTTACTGGTGCTAGCAACCCTCCAACTGTCGCGGCGAAGGTGCTTGTCTCTGACGTTGACAGGCACGTCATTGCATTTGGTTGCGACAGTCAATTTAATGTTGGAGTGCAAGACCCATTGCTGATCCGCTTCTCAGATCAGGACAACGTTTATGATTGGAACGTTGCGAGCACCACAAACACAGCGGGTGATCTCCTTGTTGGTTCTGGTTCGAGGATCGTCACAGCAATCGAAACACGTCAGCAGATACTCGTCTTCACAGATATCTCCGTCCACGCGATGCAGTATCTTGGCCCTCCGTTCTTCTTCGGCATCAACATGATCGCAGAAGGCACAACCATTGCCGGGCCGAACGCTGCTGTCGCTGTTGACGACAGCGTCTTCTGGATGGGGCAGACAGAGTTCTATGTTTACAATGGCTCTGTGCAGAAGCTGCCATGCTCTGTCAGGGACTATGTGTTCTCTGACTTCAACACCAACCAGATCGAGAAGGTTTACTGCTCGACCAACACGTCATTTGCAGAGATATGGTGGTTCTATCCTTCTGCCAACAGCGACAACCTCGACAGGTATGTCGTCTACAACTACGAGCAGAATGTCTGGTACTACGGCTCCATGGAGCGCAGTGCGTGGCTCGACCGGGGTGTCGTTGGGTTCCCGATAGCTGCTGGCCTTGATGGGTATCTCTACTACCATGAGAATGGTTTCGACGACGGCAGCACGTCGCCTGCTACAGGCATCAACGCCTACATCGAGTCGAGCCAGTTCGACATCGCTGATGGCAACAACTTCAGCTTTGTCAGCCGTCTGATCCCTGACATCACGTTCAGGAACTCGACTGCCACATCGCCATCAGTGGTGTTCACGATGAAGGCGCGGAACTTCCCCGGAGGTGCCTACCTTCAGGATGACAACGAGACGGTGACAAAGACTGCATCGACGCCGGTCGAGCAGTTCACCAATCAGGTCTATGTGCGCCTGCGTGGCAGGTCGATGGCGCTGCGCGTCGAGTCTTCGACGACAGGAATTGGCTGGAGACTGGGATCACCGAGGATTGATATCAGACCAGACGGTAGGCGCTGATGTCAAACAGGCTTGTACCGGCACCATACTTCCCGATCCCTCCCAAGGAGTACGACCAGCGGTACTTCAACGAGGTGATCCGTGCGTTCTCGATCTACCTAGATCAGGCGCGTAACCCCGGAGAGGGCAGGAACACCTTCACAGTCTTCACGGCACTACAGACTGACGACGTTGGTCTGGAGCCGGGGGCTATCTTTAACCATGGCGGGTATGTTAAAATAAGTGAGACAAACACGCCGCATGTCCGTGGGTCATCTGGTACTGGTTCAGTTGGCTCGGTAACAGTGAACACGACGTAGATCGAGGAGAAGGAAGATGTCAGCCAGCAAAGGCGGAATGTCCAACAAAGGCGGTTCTTCCAACAAAGAATCGGCCAGCAAAGGCGGGATGTCCAACAAGGGTGGCTCTTCTAACAGGGAGTCAGCCAGCAAAGCCGGAATGGCTGGTTTGTCAGGTAAAAGTAGCGCGTCTACTGGTGCCGGAAAATCTTCTGCCGGTTCTCAGGCGAGTAGTGGCGGTTCTGGGAAATCTTCTGGGGCGAAGAGTTCTTCCGCTAACAAGGACACAGGTTTTCTTTCTGGCATCAAGAGCGTTGGCTCTGCTATCGCTGCCGTTCCGGGCAATATCGCTCGTGATGTTAGTATGGGCGTATCTGCCGGTTTGTTCAGCAACCGCGACAAGCAGCGCGCCAATTTGAAGGCCACTGGCAAGTACACTGACGCACAAATCAACGACTACTTCGCCCGCACTGATGCAACCCTCGCGCGGAACGCAGCAGAAGCTGCGGCTAGAAGCAACAGGAGCGATGACTCTCCTTCCGCGATCACGCCTCGCCCCCAAGATGTTCTTCCACCTGAAGAGCAGATGCCTATCTATCGCAGTCCTTTTGGGCCGCAGGCACCTGTACAGCAGAGTATTGAAATCACGCCCGAGATGCGGGCCGCTGCTCTTCGTACATTCGAGTCTCAGCGTGGCGCGGGTCAGATCCCGTACCAGATGATGCCGTATCAGCAGGGCCTTGGGAGCATGCGCCCCGGCGCAAGCCCTGCGTTCCAGTACGCAGCGCAGAACTACCAACGCCTTGGTGGTTCTCAGCGTCTGATGGATCGCCCCATCGAAATGATGAGTGCTGCCGAGCGCAGGACGATCAATGACATGTCGCGCGCTATGGCAGAGCAGGCACAGCAGCAGCAAGAGTACGACATGGGACGCCGTTTGATGGGCAAAGGCGGTGGTGCTGTTGCTCCACAGCCGTTTGCGCCAAACGCAGTACAACCTATGATGGCTGCATCTCTTGGCGGCGGTGGGGCGGGGCTTGCATCTCTCAGGCCCATGATAACTTCCGGCACATTCCGTCGCCCCGTTGGAACGACCGGGACTTTCCGTGACTACATCTCGTGAGGTACTGACATGCTGCCTCTTCTCTTCAGTGTCGGACTTCCTGCCCTTGTAGGCTCTGGCGCGCTTGGTGCCGGAACCTTCTTGGCTGGTCTGTCTGCTCCCGCTCTTGCTGGCATAGGTGCCGGTCTTGGCTCCCTGTTGCAGACGGGTGATCTGGGAGAAGGCATCAAAACTGGTCTCACAAGCTTCCTTGGTGGCAAGCTTCTTGGAGGTTTGTCAGCAACGCCTAGCCAAGCTGCCGCGACAACCGCGACAACTACTGGCGTTGAAGCTGCAAAGCCGGGGTTCCTTCAGGCTGCTCTAGGGCCGAGTCCTTCGATCACCGAGGCGATGAAGTCTGCGGCGGCACCAAAGTTCCTTAGCACTTTTGCGCCGAATGCTGGTGCAGGGATAACTGGCCTAGCTACAGCGGCAACTCTGCCGGGTGTCTTGCCTGCCGCATTCATTGGCCAGAACATGGCTGACTACTCCGCGATGACGCGGAGAGCGCGTGAGGGCGCAGAGGAGGATGAAGACACACGTCCACCCATGCCGCGTCCCATGAGGCGTACTCTTGCACAGAACCCGTTTGAGTCCAGCACTGGAGAGGGCTTGTACTTCCAATATCAAAGACCGCCCGCCCCTCCGGGCTATGAGCCTCAGTACCCGTACTACTACCAGAAGGGCGGGATCGTCTCTCTTCGGCGCATGCAGGAGGGCGGCGAGGTGATGGCAGAGGCTGAGATGGCTATGCCGGATGCTGGCATGAACGAGAAGGAAGTGATCGTCGAGGCTATCCGCGCCATCAAGGGTGTGTCGGAGAACCCAGAGATTGCTCTTGGCATGTTCGTCCAGAAGTACGGCGAAGATGCTCTCCGAGATCTGGTGTCTCGTGTTCAGTCTGGCGAGTTCGATCAGACTGTAGAAGAGAGCGAAGGCATGATCCGTGGGCCGGGTGATGGCATGGATGACATGGTGCCTGCCAACGTAGAGGGCGAGGAGGATGTGCTGCTCGCTGACAACGAGTACATCGTGCCCGCTGACGTGGTGAGTGGGCTTGGCAACGGATCGTCTGACGCTGGTGCTAGGGAACTAGACAGGATGCTGGAGCGCGTTCGCATGGCTCGTACGGGCACTCCTGAGCAGGCACCTCAGATCGACACTAGAGAGATGCTGCCGGTATGAGGATCAGCCTAGTCCCGCATGATGCGGTCAAGCTTGTGTGGAAGGATGTAGAGAAGGTTCTGGCGAAGAGCGTAGCGACAGTGAAGGACAGATCGACGCTGATCGACATACTAGATGGAGTGTACGATGGCGTGTACGCTCTCTGGGTTGTCCTAGACGACGAGAACAACATCGTTGCTGCCTTCACTACCAGAGTGATCGTGTATCCTCGGCGCAGGGCTTTGGCGTTGGACTGGATCGGCGGTGGTCGCATGAGGGAATGGGCTGATCAGCTTGTAGATGTGATGACCAAGTACGCCAAAGAATTGGGATGCCAGCACCTTGAAGGATATGGTAGAAAGGGCTGGTCGAGGTTCTTCGACAAAAGGCACGGTGTCTACCCAGAGTACACGGCCTACCGGATGGAGTTGAGCGATGGGTAAGGGCAGTCAGCAGGTTCCCACGGATCAGACAGTACGGCAGACGCAACTGCCCGAGTACGCTGATCCGTATTTCCGTCGCATGCTTCAAGGCGCTGAAGAGGCGCTTATGCCGTGGCAACCGCGTATCGATCCTGAGACTGGTGGCATTGCAATAGACCCTAATACTGGTCAAGAGATTTATGATACAACCTATCGTGCGTATCCGGGTGAGCGCATTGCTCCTTCTGAGATGTATGGTGACATCCAAAGCTCTCGCGCGATGGTGCGTGGGATTGCGGAGCAAGGCATCGCTGGTATGCCGGAAGCCATGGGTGCTGCACAGCGTGGCATGGGCTATCAAGAGCAGGCCATACAGGGGCTTCGTGGTCTAGCTGATTATCAGGGTGGCCAGTTTGATCCGTATGCTGGATTCCAAGCCTTTGAACCGACAAGGTATGAAGGTTTCAGGGAAGCTGAGTACACGCCATTCGGAGAGTTCCAGCAGTTCCAGTTCCGTGGGCCTGCGGAGTTTAGTCAGTTTGATTTTCGTCCTGACTATCAGTTCCAGCAGTTTCAGTATCAACAGCCTGAGCAGTTTACTGGTGCTGCTGTTGAGCAGTACATGTCGCCCTACATGCAGTCTGTTGTGGAGCAGCAGCAGCGTCAGGCTCAGTTGGAGTTCGAGCGTCAGGGCGCTTCGCGCGCAGCACAGGCCGTTCAATCTGGTGCCTTTGGAGGTTCTCGTCAGGCTGTACAGGAGGCTCTGGCAGAAGAGGCTCTAGCGCGGCAGATGGGCGACATTCAGGCACGCGGGTCGCAAGCTGCGTTCGAGCAGGCGGCACAACAATTCGGCCTTGATCGTGCCGCTCGCATGGAAGCGGAGCGTGCACAGGCTGGTGAGGCTGCTAGGTTCCAAGCCGCGCAGGCCAGTGAGATGGCTCGTGTCGATCAATCGCGCTATACTGAACTTGCCAATCGCGAGCAAGCGCAGGCAGCAGAATATGCTAGGGCAGGGGATCAGGCAGCAGCAGAAGCTGCCCGCTTTCAGGCTGCAAGGTACCAAGATCTCGCCCGCATCCAAGAAGGTCGCGCGCAAGAGATGGGCCGTGTTCAGGCTGCTCAGGCATCTGAGAATGCCCGTATGGACGCGATTATGCAGCAAGAAGCGGCGCGCGTTCAGCAGGCTCGCGCTGCGGAAGCCGCGAGAGTACAGCAAGACATCGAACAGTCTCGTCAGTTCGGCGCTGGCCAAGGTCTTGCTGCCTTCCAAGCAGTGGGCGCTGGTGCTGGTCAACTTGCTGGTCTTGGTGCTGGTCTTGCTTCGCTTGGCGAACGACAGCGCGCTGCTGACATTCAGGGGGCACAGCTTCTTGAGACCATTGGTCGCGACATCCGCGCTGAAGATCAGGGCCGCCTAGACCTAGCGTATGAGGACTTCCTCCGTCAGAGAGACTATCCGATCACTCAGTATGAGAGGATGGCTGGCATTCTTCGTGGTGTGCCTGTTTCGCCGGATGTGGAACAGACGCGATTTGCATCGTATAATCCGACACAGCAGGCACTAGGCGCGGGTCTTTCTGCCCTTGGTCTCTATAGGGGTCTGACGGGATGAACATCATCGACCTTCAGGAACGGCTGAGAGATTTCCCTGAGCAGGCGCTCATGCAGGAGATGCAGGCACCTTCTGGGATGGCTCCTCAGTTTCTGGTGCTTAGTGAACTGAAGCGCCGCAAGCGGATGCGCGATGACTACCAGCGCGCTCAAGCTGCTGACATGAAGACCGTTGCTGAAGAGGCTATCACTGGCGCTGGTGTACCGCAGGGTGGCATCATGCAGATGGCTGGTGCCATGGCTCCCAACACGAACGTGGCGCAGGACACTGGCATTGATGACGCGATGCAGCGTGTGCCGACACAGGCACCGCAGCCTCCCCAAGATCAGGGCATTGCATCGATCAGGGGCATGGCCGCTGGCGGTCAGGTTCGTAAGATGCAGGAAGGTAGGCTTACAAGCATCACTCGTCAGGCCTTTGACGTTGGTAAAGGGTTCACTGGTGACCAGCTTCTTGGCTACCAGACTTTTTTGCAATACATGGGCCTCCCCGACTCTACTGAGAGCCGTGAGAAGTATGCTCTCGCGATGGCGCTTCAGAAGGAGAAGGGTGTTTCACCTGAACTGTTCATGGCTGGCTTGGATCGTCCTCCAAGTCCTCCAGAGGCTGTGTCTATTGGCGACATCAGCACTGACCTTGGAGCTTTCATGCCGGGTGCAGCAGGTGAACAGCCGGTTCTGGCTCAATTGCCTGCCCTTAACGTGCCATCTGTTGACCTTGCACCTGTTGACTTCGACGCATCTGCGCCCCCAACGCCGTTTGCTGCGCCAACAGTTTCTTCTGCTGATGCAGAAACAGTTGATCGAGAAGAGGATGTCCCGCCGGGTCTTGATCTTCTG
>Ga0208160_1000849_pt1 | contig 13592 bp, 3 predicted proteins | sample CB_VirMetaG_FD_184536 | JGI IMG/M metagenome (GOLD analysis project Ga0208160, IMG submission 184536) | Freshwater to marine saline gradient viral communities from Chesapeake Bay - CB_1504_1 Viral MetaG (SPAdes) (version 4) | ecosystem: Environmental > Aquatic > Marine > Coastal | place: USA... | reverse complement strand
TTACACAAACAACGCAAATATCCCGCGTGTAGGTGACTACTTAAGAGGTGCTTATGAAGATTTTGTTGAAGTTGAAAGTATTTCTGGGCCTACGGGACCATCGCAGTACACGGTAACCACAAAAGGCAGAGTAAGCGATTCTTATTACAGAACAGACAACCTTCCTTCAGGTCAGCCAGATTTAAGATTTGCTTATAGCATAAATGATTTAGGGTGGTATAGCTACAAAATTGTTGTAAAACAAACTGAACAAGAATATTACAATGTATACTTACCTGGTATATTAAACGGATACCCTGGACAAAGCAAAGCCGGTGAAGCAGCTGGTGGTGACTTTCCTGCTAACGAAGTTGGTTTAACAGCTCATACAGTTTTATTTAATGACAATATAAATAAAGTGCCCAGGGATTTGAAAGAAGTAGGAGATCAAGACAAGCAATTTAGAAGTTCTGTTGTATTATATGGGAGAGTGTCTAATACAATGTTGTCTACCTCTGAGGCTAGTAACTACCAATACTATCCTAGGTTATCTTCTACAGGCAAGAATGCTATTGACCACACAGCTATAGCGATAGCCACAGCCGATGAGTTCGACATGTCATTTCGAGAGCTTTCTGAGTCCGGAGGTACTACTGTGGGAGGTGACTTTGGAAACAAGGTTTTTTATCAAATAGACACAAATCCATTAATAGCCAGAATATCAACTACAGAAAAGTCAATTGGCCAGCCAAATATTACTACAGGAACAGGAACACCTTTCAATATGCAGCCGTATCTTGCAATATATGAAACTGCCCCGTTTGAATCTAACCTTGACTTGTATTGGGAAACGACTTCTGAGGGGTTAATAGTTGACTTAAATACAGATGTAGCCTCTAGCAATGCGGGAGTTGCAGGGTTTGAAAATCTTACATGGGAATTTAAAGAAGATGACGGAGCCGGAACCGCTGTTACAGGATATTTTAGCCCTGTAAATAATGAAGGACAAGGCTATGTTACTGCTCCTATAGGACAATTGATTTCTATTGTGGATGGGCTTGGTGTTAATGTTGACTTTTTTAATTTAGAATCCGGTGCTGTAGGAACAGCGGAAGAAGGTAAATTTAGAATAGTTTATACAGGACAAGGAATTGTATTTAATTCTGCTAGCCCTATTAGAAACGTATATACTTTTGTGATTAAAATAACTACTTCTGATGGGGATGTAAGTCAAATAACTATAGGAGGAGAGGTTGGCGGGTTCGGGGCGTTGCAAAATGTTGCCCCGTCTTTTAACAGCATTGGGGACGTAATAACTCAACAAGATACCGTAACTATAATACCGCCCGCGTCATTTAGCAGTGCTGTTAATGGAACATCTTTAACAGGAGCACCTAGCAAAGAGGGACTAGTGTACAGCTTTAGCGGCGCAGGACTACCTGAAAACTGGACAATGAACCCTAATAATGGCGCGCTAACTCAGTCTGTTCCAGGGGATACCGTGAATGTGGAAAGAAATTTTTCCGGAAACGCTATAGGCACCTATAATGTTAGGCTAAAACTAACGGATGCAAGCGGCGTTAATACAAATAACACTACTAACTTGTATGAGCCTCTAGTTGCGGTGGAAGACATAATTATAAAAATAGATTATTCAAGAATAAACAGCGAAGCATCTAGCGTTTCATGCGTTTTGCAACCTGATTCGGCTAATCCCGCAGCCTTTCATCCTATCTTTCAAAACGACGATATATGGTATCCTATATCAAGAATATACTATATAGCTCAAAACTCTTTAGATTACGATGACTTTTTTACAAATGGCATAGAAGATCCTATTATTTATAGTCTACAATATCTAGAGCCTCTTTTTAGAATAGGTACAGGAGCACACAAAAAAGGAACTATAAGCATAACTTCTAATATATACGCACCGCCAGCTCCTTTGGCGCCGGCTCCTGGGGTAGGTACTATAGTAGGGATTCCTGATACTGAAGTATACTTTAGATTCGTAGGCGATACGACATGGATGCTACTCGAGAGAAGTAACGAATACAACCAAGTTGGGGCAGTAGGAAATGGAGTTAGAAGCCCTTCTTTTGATGCGCCTAACAACTTTGTTAATAACCCCCCTTTCTTTACTGAGCAGTATCTTCTTAATGGTAGCGCGCAACCTAGTTGGTTGCAAGCAGTTAGAGCTGTAGATTATAATAGTTTTTCAGAAACTAATGATGGCATAGAATATGCAATACTTGTTAAAAATTTATTACAGCGCGGCCCTAATATGACAATAAACACAATAGCTAAGGCGTGGGTGGGAGTTGATGATTTGCATTATCCTACTTGTGTGCCTTGGCAAGGTGTAAATGCTGTTGCTGCTAATGCTGGAAATGCAGAAGCTCCGTATTTTAAGTATTTTAGATCTGCTGGGGGAAATAATTCGCAAGAATACGTTGATCTAGCAGGGGCAACTAATGTTGTGTACTCCCGAAACCCTTACGGCGATTACGTTGATCAATTTTATACTGATACCACTGGGCTGCTTACTTATAAACCAACTAGTGGTTTAAACTATATAAATTTTGCTTTAGATAGAGCAGTTTCCTTGCCTACTTTAACTCCATGGACAACACTAGCTGTAAATGATTTCCTTAGCACAGATGTTAATTTGCAATGGGTTGCTGGGTTTAGTAATACTAGCGGAAAAAGAATACTTAATGTGGGGGCTGTTGAAGGAGTATCCGCAATACAAACTACAAATAACTTATATTCAGCTCCCGCTAGTGGAACACTAAGAATAGCTAATAATCAATAGTATGGCAGCAATAATAGAATTAAAGTACTTTAATACATTTTGGTTGAAAAAAATCAAAAGTATTACTGACATCGTACCTAATGCAAATACAGGCATTTTGTTTTCTAGTAACGTTGGAGCTATTTTTACAGTAACTGGTAATTTATTAAATCCTGCTACAGTAGTAGCGGCGGGGCAACAGGTTACTATAGTAGATGGCATTAACACCTATTCTAGCTATGTTGTTGAAGTGACCAGCGCTACCACATTTGTAGCGGGAGATGCGCCTTCTTTTACTATAACAGGTACACCAAGTATAAGTTTTGGTAAAATAATAAATTTTGATAATATACCACAAGCTTACAATGGAGATAACGATACAGATTGGCTAATAGAAGAATCTAGAATTAGAGGCGGTTATAATAACACCTCTGTGGATTACGGTGTTAAAGCCTACTTAGTCGAGGACGAACCTAACCAGCAACACAGGCGTAGCTCGTTAATACATTCTGGTATATTTAACTCTAGAACAGGTATTAATCAAACTAATCAATTTTCTGTAGGAGAGGACATAACAAGAACAATTGATCCAGCTAATGGCTCAATACAAAAGTTATATGCAGAAGACACTAACCTAATTATTTTCCAAGAAAATAAAGTAAGTAAGTCTTTAATAGATAAAGATGCAATATATTCCGCAGAGGGTAACGCAAGTGTTACTAGTCGCAATTTAGTTATAGGGCAAAATGTAGCTTACGCAGGAGAATACGGTATAAGTACAGACCCTGAATCGTTTGCAGTAAATGGATACAGAAAATACTTTACTGACAGAAATCAAAATGTTGTTTGTAGGTTATCAATGGACGGGATAACTGTTATATCTGCTTATGGCATGACAGACTTCTTTAGAGACAAACTTTCTACCGCGGCGGATAATATAATAGGCGGGTGGGACGCACATAACAAGCAATACGTATTGTCAATACCTCAGCCACCACAACCAGGAGAGCCGAAAAAATATGACACACTAGCATTTGACGAAACGTCAAAAGGATGGGTTAGCTTTTTTACTTACCAGCCTAATCAGATAATAAGTTTAAATAACAATTATTTCTCAGCTAATGAGGGTAAACTTTACAAGCATTATACATTAGCGCCAAATACACAAGCTAGAGGAGTATTTTACGGAGAACAAAATAATTCTAACGTAACTCTCGTATTTAATGGAGCACCTTCAATGGTTAAAAACTTCCAAACAATAAATTACGAAGGGGATTCTGGATGGAGAATGGACAGCTTTAAAACTAACACGGACACAACCTTGCCTATAACAAGTTCGGTTTTTGTTACTACATTGGAACAAATGCAAAACTCGTTATTAATAAACAGGTTTAAGTTAAAAGAAGATAAATACTACGCCGATCTAGTTAATGGTACACCCTCTCAAAACGGTGAGGTTGTATGGGGTAGCTCATCATCAGGTGTAAAAGGATTCTTCGGAGAAGTAACAATGTCAATAAATAATAGCAACGTCGGTAAAAAAGAATTGTTTGCCGTAAGCACAGGATTTGTACAATCATCATAATAAAATAAAGATATGTCAGCAACATTAATAGCAACCGGAATAGGAGCCGCAGTAAATATAGTAGGAGGAATAATTGGAGGAGGTAAAGCTAAAAGGCAAGCCGAAGCGGCACAAAAAGAAAAAGATAGACTTAATAGGCAAATAGCTATATTTGAACAAAACCGCCAGGATGTCATAAATCCTTACTCAGGCGTTACATCTTTGTCAGGTATGATAGACGAAATGCGTGGGGAGTTGAGTAACCCGTTTGCAAACCTAGGGGTTGCCACAAGCGCTGCGGAGATCCAGATGGAGCAAACAGATATGGCATTAGCAAATACACTAGATGTGTTACAAGCAACGGGAGCGAGCGCCGGAGGTGCTACAGCGTTGGCTCAAGCAGCTAAGCAAAGCAAGAAAGAAGTTTCTGCTAATATAGAACAGCAAGAAGCGCAAAACGAAAAGCTAAGAGCACAAGGCGAACAAGCACTACAGGCTAAAGAAATGCAGCTTACACAAATGGAAATGAGTGAAGAAGCTAGAATACAACAAGCTGAAGCGGCTGGAGCACAATTTATGTTTGGTGCTCAAGAGCAAAGAGATATGGCTACATTAGATAGAATGTCTGGCTTAGAATCACAAGCTAGAGCCGATATAGCGAATGCTAATATGGCAGGTGCAGCTAATACCGCAGGAATGATTAGCGGCATTGGTAGTTTAGCTGGGGCTGTTATAGGGGCTGGAGGTTTTGGAGGAGGCGGAGAAAACGGAAGCGACTCAACGCAAACAAACAATGGGGCTACAGTTCCTTTTTTAGGAATACCTGGTTATGCCGGATACCAAGGATAATAAAATATAAAATATGAGTTACAGACAACCACAAATAATACAGGACAAATCAGGAATGATTATTCCTCAGGCACTTGCCCAAGCATCTGGAGCGGTAGCCAAAGGAATACAAACATTTGGCATTGAGGAAAGAAAGCGCGAGGCAAAGGCGGAGGCGAAGAGGCTAAAGGACAGCAAGCAGCTTATAGATATATCAAATGCCCACGCTAAAAATTCAGCTGTGTTTAATGCTGGTCTTACTGAAATGTCTGAAAGTATGCGAGATACTCTTATTTCCCGCAACGAAAGAATTTTAAGTGAAATAGATTCTATTAAAAGAGCACAGCTAGTAGACGGAAATACTAGTCCTGATCTATCTAAAAGGCTTGGACAATTGCAACAAGGATTATTAGAAGGCAATGGATTATCTAAAAAGATAATAGCAACATCAGGCGTTTTAACAGAGCTCATGCAAAACGAAGAAAAGCTAAACACTAATCTTTTCTACACAGAAGATGAAAACGGAAGTGACGAGCAGTCTAAATCAATAGTAATGGCTTTCGGTGGTGTTAAAGGGTATAAAGGATCAATGATTGAAGAAGATGGCAAATTATATGCTGTTGCTACAAATCCTGAAGGAAAAACATTTAAGATACTAGCATCGGAATTTGATAGTATAGCGGATGATCTTATATTAGAGAAAAAGGTGAATGCAGCTACAGAACAAATAAACTTTACTAAAAAGGCTTTATTCGATGGTACTAAGCTGCGAGAAGAAATGGTAGATTCTAGAGAAAGCTTTTTAGAATTTGACATGGGATCAAAAATAACTGGATCAAGGGCTATACTTAATACAGACATGGTTAATTCTGTTAGACAAAATGCTGTTAATGAAACGCAATCATTAATACAATCAGCTGCTGGAAATTCCCAATTACAAAACGAATACCTTAAAGATTTGGGGTTAGATCCAGAAGTTTTTAGAAAGGCTGATAACTTACAAAAAATAGGAATGGTTGCTGGAAGATCCGCGTCACTTTTTGACGATGCTAATAACATATACCAAGATAATGCAGGAAATTACTACTTTGACGATGTGCAGACACGAAGAGCAGTGCCAGCAAGTGATAGAGAATCCGCCGTAATTATGAACAAGTACACGTCTGACCTTGACAAAGCTTTACAAGATGGGACTAGCAAAGAGGACGCTTTGGCTACAATATTTAAAATTGGCGGCAATCGTAGAATAAGAATAGGTGGTAGTTATTACACGCCTAAAAACGTAACAATAGATGGGGATGTAGTTACTGTTACAAAAACAGGCAAACCTAATTATGAAGTTAAAGAGTCAGAAGGCGGGGAGGATTTAGATAAAATTTCTTACGATTTATCCGATCCCACAAAACTATATAATTTCTTGCGCGCAACTACGGCATTAAAAGAATTAGATATAGAAAAACTTAGTAAAAAAATAATAGCTTACAAAACAAATTAAATAAAAATATATGTGGAAATATTTAATAAACGGCCAAGAAGTTTCATTTAGTTCTGACCAAGACAGCGAAAGATTATCCGCTATAGCCGCAGCAGAATCTAAAAACCACTCTATAGAACTAATATCAAGACCTAAGAAAGAAGAGGTTAGCGAGGCACCAGAAAGTGCATTTAGTCAAGTAATCTCAGGCGAAGTGCCTAAAGTTGAAGAGGATTTTATACAAGACCCTGCGAAGAGTGCGGATGCAGTGTCGGAAACTGTAGCACAAGACAATACGGTATTACCGTCGGAAGATACTTCTTTGGATTCACCTATAATCGATGATGATTTAGTAAACAAAAGTGTAGTAATAGGAGACCAATCATACGACGCCGCTACCGTTGTGTCGTCTATTAGAAACGGCGATATAAAACTTAGTGGCGATATAAGCTCTGAAATATATCAGTGGAGCAATGGCGAAAACAAAGGCATAAAAGAAGGTGTTACTAATGAAACATTGCTTAATGCCTACATAGGTAAATTTCCAAATGCTAGAATAGAAGATGGTTTTGGTGGTGGATCTTTAGATGAGGTAGTTCTTTCAACTGATGTTACTGCGGGGCAAGAAGGACAGAGCATTATACAAGATATTGAAAGTTATGGCGAAAGCTTAGAAGGTACGGACTGGGACGAACAAAAAAATTTATTTGAAAATATATTTAGTGTTGATCCTAATATTACAATAGAATACGACAAAAAAGGTGTTCAACAAACACAATCAAAAGATCGAAGTAAGAACGCTATATTAACTTACACGAACCCTGATACGCAAGAAAAATCTTCTGTGCGAATTAATGAAAATACTCCAGGGAAAGAAACAGCTAAAATATTATCAGATTTTGGTGATAAATATATGAGCTACAATGCTGCCACAAAAATAACGGGGCAAGCTAGTGCGGTTATTAATTTAGCAAAACCAGGTGGTCCTCTTTATGTTTCAGACGAGGCTATAAAAGCTGAACTACCGGGGGATGTTACTACTATATTTAAGCCAAAAGAGGTATCAGAGTTCCAGGGAAACAGGACAGGTGGAGTTATGGTAAAGAAAACAGTGTTCCCATATAAAGACGAATTGCAAGCTGCAAGAGAAATTATACAAAAAGAAAACCCTGATATATCTCCTGAAGAACTTTTTGATCAAAGTACTCAAATGGCCTACGCAAATATAATAGCGAGTAAAAGAGTTGAGTTAACTAAAAAGAAAACTGAAGATCTTATAGAGTCTACTAGGCCGAATGCTGTAGGAAGTATTCGTTATTTAAAAGCAGGGGTCGAAGAAAAAACACAAAGTGCACTGCTTAGTGGGTTGTTTACTAAGCAATCAAAAATATCTAAAGAGTCTAAAGTAAATAGTGTAGTGTTTTGTACAGAATTAGATACAGCTGAAAAAACATCTAATTCAGTACGTATTGCTCAAGACTATTTAAAAGGCAAAAAAATTAATCAAACAGATATAAGACTTTCTGATGGTTCTGTTCTTAAACTTGGAGTTCAAGATGGAAGCCAAATGCTAGTATCCAAAGCCGGTGTAAAAATTACCAAGAACCAGCTAAGCAAGATACAATCAGAAAATGCCTTACTAAATGCTAGCTCAGCAGTATTGGACAAACTATATGAAAGGGGCACAGAGCTTGGTGATCAATACGAAAAATTACAGCCTGCATTAGAGGCTGCTCAATTAGATTATAATTTAACCGAAAAATATGCTACGAGTTTTGGCTTAGGTGTTGCGGATATTGCAACAGGTTTGTTATATGCCACAAACACTCTTGTTAAATATTCAGCTCCTTCGGTTATTCCTACTGCTAGCAAAGCAATGGATATAGCCGTTGACGAACTAGCAATTAAATACAAAACAGCTACAAATGACATTAGATCCAGCTTTGTTTCGGATGTAGCGGTAGGTGATGCTTTTAGTAGTATTGGAAGCTTTGCTAAGTTTGCAATGCAAGAAATAACTACTCAAGCACCCGTACTTTTAGCTATGACCGCATCAGGAGGAACTTTAGCACCTTATGTTGTAGGAGCTTGGACTGCTGGACAAAAAGGCTTAGATATAACTTATGAAGATAGTATAACTGGCAAAAAAACAGGTGGCGTTGAAAAAACCGCTAAAATGATTGGTTATGGTCTAGCAAACGGTGTATTTACTTCGTTAACAACAAACCCAATATTACAAAGAGGTATAAAAACTTATAAAAATGCAGGTTTTGGTAAAGAATTTCTGCTTAATAGTAAGGACTACATAACTCAAAACTGGAAAAGAGCTGTTGTTGGGGATAATGTATTAGAGCTTTCAGGAGAATTAGCTACAAATGTTGTAGAAAATGCCATAGACGGAAGGCCTATATTTGAAAATGCTGATCATGTGGCTTTAAGTAGTTTAGGTTTTTCATTTGCGTTTTCTACAATACCATTTATTAAAGGTGCTGCAGCAAGGTATTATTCTACATCGGATACTCAGCTAGCTATGGATCGTAGAATGAAACAAATAGTACGTCTTCAACAAAATTGGGCTATGCTCGACGCAAAAGATCCCGCAAGAAAAGATATTGAAAATACTATTCTAGAGTTGCAAGCTGTAAATGAAGCTACGATTGATAAATTAGAAAAAAACATAAGTACAAAAATAGATAGACAAGGAAGTGCAGGCTTTCAGGGCGTAATGAACTTTATTAACGGGGCTAAACAAAAAGCTTCTGATATAGTGAATAACCCTAATCTTACCCCGGAAAATAAAAGGGAAATGCTTACTAAGTTAGAAGTTGATTTTGAAAATCACATGAATGCAAGAAGAAATTTCTTAGATGAAACTACTTTTGGTGAAAACTTTTATCTTTTAGAAGCTAATGATCGCAATACTTATGATAGATTAATTAACGAGGCTAAAATAAATACAGGCAAAGAAAACAGCAAAGACAAAGCTGTTATAGATGAAGCAATAAAGCTTTATAATACAGAACGCATTGAAGAAAATAATGCTGCCGCAAAAAAAGTGGACAAAAATTTCCAGTCTTTTAAAACAAAAGATGAAGCTATAGAGTATATTATTCTTGAGTTAGGAGATAAAGTGACACCCGAAAATTCTGCAGCAGCTGAAAAAAATATTATGGACGGCGGAGCCGGAGTAGCAATTCCTTTAACAGACGGTACAGTAGTACCTATTGCTATAGTAGAAAGTCAATTGCAAGAAGGAAAAACCAGTGTAAGTATTCATGAGGTAGGCCACCCTATTGTTTCAAAAATATTTAAAAATAACCCTGAAGCAATGATCGTTTTTGCAGATCAAATTAGACTATGGCTAAAACAAAATAGTCCTTCTTTGGATGCTAGGATGCAACTTAATATAAATCCTTATAAACAAGCTAACAGGCCAGAGGCAGAGGTGGCTGAAGAAACATTAATGGCATTTTTTGAAATGATAGGTGATAACAAAATAAACTTAACATCGAAGGAAAACACTACGTTTGCCAGCACATTAGCTTACAACATGCAGGAAATAGCAGGTAATAGCTATAATTTTAACTTTAAAGGAGCAGAGGATTTTGCTGCATTTGCCGCGTCTATTGGTAATAAAATAAAAAATGGGGATTTAAGCTTTAGCGAAATACAAAGATTATCAGCAGCTGTTCCTAAAGTACAAAAAAGAAAACCTACTAAAAAGCAAGAGCCTAAAACAAAAGCGTCTATGTCAATTGAGGCATTAGAAGAAGCCTACTTTGATTTACAAGATCAAGCCGCAGAAGATCCAAACAACTTAGCTTTGTATGAAAGAATGGAAAAAGCTGGTGATGCACTTGATGCGGCGCTTGCTGCTCCGGCTACGGAGGCTATGCCCACAGCAGAGGCTGTTCAGGAAGCCCCTAAGGAGGTAATAGTTAGACCTAAGGCTGATAAGTCCAAAAGAAAATATTCGCTAGATAAAGAGGTTAAAAAAGAAATAGAGCCTAAAATAGCAGAAGCTCAAAAACTAAATAAAGAGTTAATAGCAAAAGAAAAGAAACTGAACGCTGATGCTATTGCAGAAATTGAAGCTATTGATGACAAAGTTGAAAGCAGAACAAGCCGGGAGAAAAGAATAGCTGATCTTAAAAACAAGCCATTAACTGTAGGAAAGCCAGCAGATCTTAACAAAATAGAAAGAGAAATAACAGCTGCTTTAGAAACACCTATAAATAAAGCAGTAAATTTATTTACTAAACTTTATTACGATAAGATTGCTAAAAACGCAACAGCCGCGGTAACACGTGAAGAGTTCATGCAGTCTGCTAAAGCAGAAATAACAAGTCTTACTATTAATGAGTTTAAACCTGAAACTATAAACAGATCCGGCGAGGAAGTTATTAATGACATCGAAGATATTATATTTCAAAGAGGTGGACTTCGTCTTAGAAATCTGGCCCAAAGATTAGGTGTTATAAGCAAAGAACAAGGTATATCAAGAGGAGCTGATGCTTTAACTAAAATAGCAGATACTTCTACTGAAATGTCTTCTAATACTGCAATTGAATCTATAACAGAGCAATCGCTAAGAAAAGTTTCAGCTTTGCTAGCCAGCGAAACAAGAACAGAACAAGCTAGGCAGCAAGTTAAAGAATTTTGGATAGAAAACGAAGGTAATACAAAAGTTGAAAACTTTAAAAAGTTACCTAACCTTATTAATAATATTCTTTCGGAAATGTTTGGTGTCACGCAAGGCACTTTAACCGCTAGATCAGGGAATTTAAACAAACAAGATTACGCCAATGCAGTGGAAGCATTTACTAAACAACAAGCAGTATTTACAATAAAAGAAGGTGATACTACTAGAGAGGCAAGAGTGCTTTTAGATGAGGTTGGCGCTTTTCAAGATGGTCTGAATGAGCAACGAACATCCAATCCAGACTTTTCTTACAAAAGAGAAGCTAATGAATCCATAGCCGAGGCTTTATTTAGATTTTTACCTCAAACAAGCGCGGGGGATTATAAGTATGCAAGCGGGCGTAAGGGAAGATTTTCTGGTAAATCAACGGGTCTACCTAAAAACTTAATGAATCTAGCCTATAAAGTTGAAAGCAGAAAAACAACTGGTATAGGTAATGTGGAAAGAATTGAGCAAAAGCTTACGATGGACGAAGTACTTGAAGCTATAGGCGCTAGAAAAAATGAAGATGGTACTATAGTTAAAAAGTCAGAAGTTAGCGGTAGAGATAAAGAGGGACAAACATTGTTAGGTTTAATAAACTTGTTTGGTAGAATGACTACAAATGAGTTAAGCCGAACAGAAGGTAATTTGGACCCTATGACTATAATGGATTTAGAAATGGGTAAAAACCCTAACATGTATTCTAAAGCGCTAACTAAAGACTTTATTATAGAAGGAAACAACGATTTAGTAGACGATTTGAATAATAAAATTAATGCAAGGTTTGGGCCAAACTGGCAAGACAGAAAAGTTGCAAGCCTGGCTGATGTAGTAGATTTTATTTACAAAGATTTAAAAGAGATTAGCCTAAACACTGCAAGAACGTTTACTTATGAATATGTAGAACAATTAAAAAAATCTGACGAAGTCACAGCTAACGAATTAGCGGAAGTAGTAAGTAAAGCAATAGGCAACGCTTATGGCACTGCGTACAAAAACATACTGCAAAATGTTGGTATAAATAAAATATGGAACAGCTTATCTAAAGATTCATTAGAAAAACTTAGTGATGATGCTAAAATTAAAAAAATTGAATCTTTTTTAAAAATATATGGAAGAACTTTTACAAATGAAAAGTTTTTAGATATGACTACCAATGCTGATTTATTTAATGAATTAGCTAAAGCTACTGGTCTTGGTAAAAAAGGGTTAAACAAATTAGGTTTTACTTTGTATGCAAAACCCGGTATAAATCCTAAAACAAAAAAAGAACAAACTAATATATTTATAGAATTAAATAAAAAACCTATAAAAAAAATAACAGGTACGGATTATATTAAAAGACAGGTGGCAACCGGAAATATTAATAAAGTTAATGCGGCCGGTATAACATTAGAAGAAGATGCCGCAACAGCACAAGAGCTCATCCTTTCAGAAATAGATCCTTTAATAAAATCAGGCGATAAAGTAGGGGCTTCTGAAAAATTAGCGGTAATGAAGTTAGGTACGAATGCTTTGATACGTAAAGTTTCTTTATTAGGTAAGTTTATTAGATTGTCTCCTAAAGACACTAATTTTATACTTGAGCATGAAACAGCGGCTGTACTCATATACGACGCTTATCAACAGTATATTAATGAAGGAGGCACTACTTCAGCTAAAAATAAATTAGAAAATTTTTTAAAAGAGGCCTATGTAAATGTTATTTCTAAAAAACTTGATGATGCTCTACCAAGGGTAGGTGGAGTTGAAAGAATGAACACTAAAGAAGTTAAAAAACTTATTAACAAGAAAGGTACATTTGTAATAGACTATGCTGCTCAAAGAGAAGAAACGGCCAATAAAAACAGCCTTAAGCTGCCTAAAAATTTACGTGTTGATGGACTTAGTATAGATGAGTCTATACAGCGAGCAGAAAGCTTTGATAAAGCTATAACTTTAGGTAACAGTTTAGATCAGCCAACTAAAGGCATTAGCGTTTGGGATTTTGATGACACATTAGCAACCACTAAAAGCAACGTGTTATATACAATGCCTGACGGCACTACCGGTAAAATTGATGCCGCTCAGTTCGCTAAAGAGGGCGACGCTATGCTATCAAGTGGGGCGGAATTTGATTTTAGCGAATTTAGTAAAGTTGTTAAAGGCGAAAAAGGGCCGTTTTTTGAAAAGGCTATGGCTCGAAATAAAAAGTTTGGTAATGAAAATGTATATATATTAACGGCCAGGCCTGCTAACAGTGCCGTTGCTATACACAAATTCTTAAAAG
>Ga0208160_1000840_pt1 | contig 13703 bp, 23 predicted proteins | sample CB_VirMetaG_FD_184536 | JGI IMG/M metagenome (GOLD analysis project Ga0208160, IMG submission 184536) | Freshwater to marine saline gradient viral communities from Chesapeake Bay - CB_1504_1 Viral MetaG (SPAdes) (version 4) | ecosystem: Environmental > Aquatic > Marine > Coastal | place: USA... | reverse complement strand
ATCAAGTAATTCTACTGAGGGTAATTCGTCAGCATCGATTTGGAAGATATATTCTCCTTCACAGTGGTTTGCTAATTCATTTTTATAACTAGCAAAGTCCTTATTTAATGGATAAAACCAATGTTTGATTCCTCTACCAACAATTACACCAATAACATCATCAGTATGGTTGTCTTTATCTATTTGAATAACAACTTCATACTCAGGAGAAAAAGCTCTATCAGATAAATAATCCAATAGAGTTTCTAACTCTTGATGTTCGTTACAAACTGTAATTGCTAAACTAATCATTTGTCTAAACCAAATTTAATCCATTTATACCAAACACGCTCATGGGCAAAATATAAAATCATTTTAGTTATAACTTCAACCCCTCCAATAGCTAATCCAACTGATAAATTGCCAGTAATTAACCAACTAAGTGTAATAGTATCTATAGTACCTACTATTCTCCAAGTAATAGTTTTTAATATATGTCGTTTATAACTTACCATCTTTTCTCATTTGTTCACGAATCTTAGTAGCGGATATTTTTTCTACTTCTTGAGGAGGAACATGTTCAATAATTTGATATCCAACTCCACGACCATAGTTTACAGACTCAATATCAGGTATAATCATTACTTTGATTCTCCCTTGGGATATTAATTCTTTATGGGTTTGTTGTAGATTTGCTTCAATTTCTTGTGCTGTCCAGGGTTGGTTTTCATTAATTTCTACATCTCTAATACAAAGAAGTACATTTTTTCCTTCATTTAATCTTTGGTCTATTAACCATTGGTGTCCCTCGTGCCAGGGTTGCCACCTACCTATAAACATTGAGTACTGCATCTATTGTTTCTTTTATTGATATATTTGTAGTGTCTAAAATAGTGTCTTCTTCTTCAGATTCAAAGTCAGACACAAAAAACTTTTCTCTTCCTCTAATTTCTGTTGTAGTTACAAAGAAAAATTTAGTCCCTATATTTTTCATTTCGTTTCTAATTTCTTTAAAAGGAGAAACAACAGAAACAACTACATTAAATCCTTTAGCATCTAAAAACTTAACAATATTATTTATTAAAGTTAAATTTTTTATTCTACCTTCTTTAGAATAATCTTGATTATTAAAAAGGGCTCTAATATCATCTCCATCAACATGAACAGCATCAATATGTTTTAAGAGTTCATTAGCAATAGTTGTTTTTCCAGCACCGGGCTGGCCATAAAACCAATAAATCATAATTATTCTGGGAGGATCTCAATGTAACTTAAGGCTTCAATAAATTCTTTTTCAGGAAAATGTTTTATTGTATCCATATCCATTCTAAATTTATAAAACTCTCCTTGTTTCTTTGGGTTAGGGTATTTATGTTTTTCTTCTTCAGTAACGGGAACTGATTTTACTGCTGACCACATCCATTCATAGGCACTTGTTCCATTAGCAAAAATCATTCCTTTTTCAGGGAGATTGATTGCTGATGGCATCCATATTTTACCTTTTTCATCCGTGTGAAATAAATCTTTATAAAGTTCAGGGAGTACTTCTTTTTGTTGATTTAAAAATTCTCCATCTTCAACCATTAAAGAATTAGTTTGAAAACCACACCCATAACAAAAATAGGTTTTAATATCTTGGTTTACTTCTTCTACGTAACATGCGTCTGATCCGCAGCGGTCACAAATTATTAAATTATCCATTTATTTTTTTTAATTTAGGGAGTTCAATTTTATTAAGTTTTGGTAATTCTAATTTTATTTCCTTAGGAAATTCAGGAATATACTTAGTAAGTAATTCATTAGTTTTTTCCTTCATTTTTTCCCAACTAAAATCATTTTTATTTTTATTACCTTGGGTTTTAGCACCATTAATATAATTTTTATAATTTTCAAATACATCTTTTAAATAAAAACCAACTTGTTGATGATCTGGGGAAAACCACTTTGATTCTGAAATTAAAAATTGGTTTTTAGTACTTGCATGGATAGGGGTTAATGTTCCAGAAAGCAAACGAGTAAGTGAAGGATCTAAAAAGTCTGTATGTCCACTCCAACCACTAACAATAATTGGTTTTTTAGTTAAACTAAATTCAAGCAATGGGCGACCAAAACCTTCACCTTTAGTTAAATTAACCATAGCTTTTACTTTTGGATGATTATAAAGTTCATTCATTTCTTCATCACTAAAATCACCATGAAGTAAGTAAATATTAGGTAAATTTTTAGAATTTACTGTTTTAGCTATTTTTTTAATTTTTTTAATTATTTCTTCTCTATCCATATAAGAAGAACTTACTTGGGCGGTTTTTAAAATTAGTGCTGGGCGATTTGTTTTGTTTTTAAATAGTTCATAAAAGGCTTTAACTAATAAACCTACATTTTTTCTGTCTTCACCAACATCACCTTCCATCCAGTGCCCTACAAACAAATAAGCAAATTTTTCTTTAATACCAAGTAATGAATTATACAATTCGTTTTGAGGCATTTTATCTAATATTTTATAAATGTCTGTGTTTGCACCTTCAAATAATACTTCTACAGGTTTTTCTAATTTAACAGAACCTTCTAAAGCATTAGTTTGTTTATTTCTTTTTTCAAAAGTAGAATCTTGAAATACTTTTTTCGAATGTTCGGAAGAAGTAATTGTAAAATCCATTCTATTAATTCCTTCAATCCAATCTCCAGGACAAACTGTGCTCTCAATACCTGCTGTACATCCTATATTAAATTTACCTACAGGCTGAAATTCATTTGGTACTGTGATCTGCATCCATATTTCTGGTTTGCTGGTTAAGGCATTATTATGGAGTTGATGTTTTAATAAAAAAGACCATTCAGGATTAGCAGTACAAAAACCCCAAGGTGTACTTCCCCAACGTTGGGACATGAGTCTAACTTCGTATTTATTAGTTTCTATAATGGCTTTAACTAAATCCCTTGAACGAGCACCATAGCCACTATAGGTATCAAAAGGACAACTTATTACAAATAACGGTTTCATTAATATATTAATTCGTGTTTTAAAATTCTATCTTCTACTTTATTAACATTAATAAATTCAAATTTTTCTCTTGGAACCCAAGTATCAAACAATTTACCAAAGGATTCAATTATTCTTTTTCCTTGTACTTCTCCAGTAAATCCTGCTTCTTCACCAAGAGCCCATTCTCTACCTATTAAACCTCGATTTTGACGTTCTTCTGGAGTAAGTTCGTATATTTCCATAATACGTTTACAAGCATCTTCGGGATTGCAGGTATCATCCCAAATATATGGAGTTGGAGGTGAACCAACAATTGTTCTTGAAGAAGGAAATACAGGAAATGCCCACCCACCATGTTTTTTGTAAGTACCTCGGTGGTTAGATGGAATTTTTGGAGATGGAGTAAACCAATTATCATTTTCATCAACAAATCTCATTTGATCTTGCATTCCTCCAGTTACATTTGCTATAATAGGATTTCCAACTAACATAGCTTCAGTTAAACTTAAACCCCATCCTTCATTTGAAGTTAACAAAATCTGAGCATCAGTACTGTTGTATAACAAATTCATATTAGTAGGATCAAATTTACTATCTGTAAAAATAATATTATATTGTTCTCCGTTTAAAAACAACTCAATTACTGCATCTAAATCAGTTCCATGAGGACTTACTCGTTCTGTATGAAGAACAAAAGCACATTTTTTAGCTTGTTCAACAGTTAACTGATCTATAAAGTATCGATATGCTAAAAGAGTATCGGGGATTTGTTTTCGACGAATATTTCTTGAGTTAAAAAATAATACAAAATCATATTCTTTGCCTTTAAACAATTTCTTTTTAAAATCTACTAAAGCAGGATCATTTTTATCTAAAGGTTTAAATATATTATGATTTAACCCATGAGGAACATAACTAATAATTCTATCATCTGCTTTATCACCTAAAACAATCTTATTAATATTAACTGTTTGTTTAGAGATACCCATAAGCAAATCACAAGCTTCATAATATGGTTTATTATAAAGAGGAGCAGGATAATCATCCCAAATATTTAAATAAGCAATAGGAATTTGTTTACGAATTTCGTTTTCAATTTGGAACAACCAAACAAAATAACGTGGATCTGTAATCAATAATATAGCATCTGGTTTTTCTAATTTAATTAATTGTCGTAAAATGTCCGGATTTCCATATTCGTTTACTGGGTATATAAAAACTGATGAATCTTCTATACCTGCTGTTTCGTTAGTAGATTGAGATATATCTAATCGTTTCCCAGCTTCAGGATGAGTTATTGATCCTCCTATATTTACCCAATTAAAATGATGAGCAGTATGAACTACTATTTCTCTAGCTACAGTTGCTACTCCTGAGTGGACCCTAATGTCATCGCAAATCAATAAAATTTTCTTCCTCTTTTCGGGAGGTAAATAACCGAATTTATCTTTCATAAAATTTTTTAGTCGTTAATTTCTAAGTTGTTGTGTGAATGAACTTTTTTTCTAAAATCTTCATCAGTAAGGTACAAATGAATTGTACGGTCGGCAAGTTTTTGTAAAGAAAATTTGTATTTTACACAAGCAATGCGAAATTGGTCCCATAACTCACTCTGTACTTTTACAGAGGTTAATGTCATATCCTTTTTATTTGTCATAGCTTTTATTTATTTGTTGTATATAAATATATGTGGATTCTTTAAGATACATATTTCCAAATATAACCTCCAGCTGTTTTTTGTTTTCCTTTAAGACAACCCCAAATATCTCCTTTTTTTATATATTTTTTAGCATCAGCAATACAATCCCAAATTTTAATTAATTCGTTTTCTAAGTTATACTGTTCTATTTTAGTTCTTTTTTTATTGCTTTGAGACATTTTTTGTTTTGTTTCAAGAGAATGAGAAGTTCCTTTTTTTAAATAACTCATTTTTTCTCTTACTTCTAAGGAGTAGGAATTATCTTTATTAGGAGAAGTTCTACCTTTTAATCCATTTGGTTTTCCTTTTAATGCTTTAGATATTTTGGATTTATGTTCTTCAGTATATTTTCTTCCTTTAATTTTATTTCCAATTTTTTCTCCTCGTTCTTTAGAAGGAATCCATCCTTGTCTTGCTTCACTTATTTTAGATTTTGTTTCATTTGTGTGATAAATAGTTCCGAATCCACCTTCATTAGAATTTAAACCATCGTTATAAGAATTATATTTTTTGATATAATATTTTTCTTTTTCAAATAATTGTTCATCATTACATTCTTCTATAATATTCCACAGATGATTTTTCCAACCAAATTTATTTAAAGATTCATATAACTTAGGTTGACTCTTACAATCAACATAAGAATATTTAAGTTTTCTTTTATCTAAATTAGTAGAACAACCTATATATATTTTTCCTTCAGGATTTGTTATTTTATATATTCCAATCATATCAATTATAAATATTAAAAAATCCTTATAAGTTAACCTGCTTACGATTCTTTTTTATAAGCTTTTTCACATAACTCGGGGTTGTTAGCAAAACTACAAAATCTACAAGTAAATTTATCAGGTTTAGGTTCATATTTTTTATCTTTATATGAACCGTCCTGATTAAACACATTTTCGATAAATGAAGTAATTGTGTTTGTTGCTTTGTTAAGTTTAACTTTACCACTTGCTGGTTTGAATTCTTGAATCCTAGAGATAGGATAAGGGGATTCTTCCCATATTTTTCTTTTAACAATAAAGAATTCTATATCAATATCGTCTTCAGAAACACCAAACTGTTGAGCAAAAAATTTCTTATACAAAATTAATTGCATCTGTTTGGTTTCGTCTTTTTTAGTATAATCGTCCCAACCTTTAGTGGATGTTTTAATATCCATAATTTTAAATTTGTTGGTTGATTCATTATACAAAACCACATCCAGGTAACCTTTATACAAAACGTTTTTAAAACCTGGGTGTGGATTTAGTAAAATAGGGACCTCACAGCCTATCAAATACCAGCCTCGTTTACCAAAATAACCTCCTCTATTCTTTTTAATAAAATTTAGAATAGCTAGTCCATCTTCAAAAAACTCTCTCATTTCAACAGAGTTAGAAAAGTGAACATTTTTATTTGACTTATAATCTTTAAGGTATGTTTCTCTAAAACGTTCCTCAAAATATGTTTCTAAATCAATTCGGTCAGCAGCGGCCGCACTTTCCTCGTATATAACCGTTATATAATGTTGTAACGCTTCGTGCAGTGCAGTTCCGAACGTCATATGAATAGACGATTCAGACGTGTAATAACCGTCTTTATATTGTAAACTCCACTTGTGTGGACAAGCGGTAAACATAGACAACTGACTATAAGAAATTGACTTCTCGTAAGCGTAGTTAACTTCTCGTAAGTTGTGTTGTTTAATTTGTTTTACAATAGCTGGTATTTTTTTCTTTTTAGCCACCTAGTGTTTTTTTCAACTTCTCTAAATAAAGGATTCCATCCATTAGTTCTTCTTGAGCATTCTCAATCCATTCTAATACAGTAAAATCGTTTCTATCTAGAGTGTTATTGTATTTTTCAAAACCCATTTTAGCACGAGTGTTAAATTTATTAACAACTGATTGTACTATTGAATCAGGTTTGAATGGTTCGTCATAAGTAACTCCCCACACATCCTTATTTTTTGTCATAGAATTTCTTTTAATAACTTTTTAATTTCTTTTTCTTCAAGACCGGCACTTTCAAGAATGTACTCTACACCTTCTTTTTTTAAAAGATAAATGTAGTCATGTGCTTCCCCAAGTGAAATAGTATAATGATTAGCAATTAATTGTAATACTTTTTCATTTGGTTTTTTACGTGAACTTTTCACATACTTAAGGAAGACATTCTTTTTAGGCAGCATAGTACAATAGTATTTATAGGTTTTTTCTTTGTCAGGGTAGGGGATTCTTTGGCCGTAATTTGCAACCTCAGTGTATCCTTCATACATACTGACAAATCGATGAATCATGTAAGAATTAAACGATTCTCGTTGATCTTCCGTAAAAGAAGACCAAGGTTTTTTGTCTACTGTAATGCTCTTGAGCCAGTCAAATATTGTCATCCGCCGTATTCTTCTCTTAATTCTTTAGGCAAAGTTTCAGTCAAGATTTCTCCTGTTTCAGCATCATAAAACACTGGAATTGGGATAAGAGCATCTTCATCAGCGCCTACTACAAAACGGGATACCTTACGGATAATAACTCCTTGGCTCCAAATTTTACCTCCATTTGGAGTTTCAACGGATGTTGTCTTAGACAAATCCAAATTAATATTCATTTGATTGTTTTTCATTTCTATTTTGTTTATAATCTAAATAAAATCCTATTGCTACTATAATGTTCATACCCATGCTCATAATAATTTCATGTATATCTTGATACACAGTTGTCATTAAATGAACGTGACCTACCATCCAAAAAGGTATGGCTAAGTTTTGACTAATCCAAATTGTAGTAAACTTTAGGAATTGTTTCATAATACTTTTTTACCAATTAATGACAAAATTCTAGAAATCAAAGCCATTGTGTTGATTTCTTTATCGATTCTAAAATTAGAATGGTATTGATATTCTTCAATATAGATAATAACCTCACCAGCATTCATAGGAGCGTATTTGTCTACATGGTCAAACAAAAATCTAAATAAATCCTCAAAATCACTAACACCAGAATCAGCTACTATTTGTCTAATGTTATTAAACGATTTAGAACTTGGTTTGCATAACTCCATGAGGATTTGATTTTTGTAGTTACTAGACACTAATACACTTTTATCTACAGCAATTTCATCACCTACTACACTCATTTGTAGTGTGTTAAGCATTTTACGTAGATCAGGATAAAATTGATTGACAACTAGTTTTAAGTTATCTAAATCAATACTAACATTTTCTTGTTGTAGAATATTGTTAATGTGAACTGCTACCTCTTGTTTAGATGGAGGCACAATTTTAAGTACCTGGCAACGTGATTGAAGAGGGTCAATAATCCTTTCAATATAGTTACAAGTTAAGATAAATCTTGTGGTACGTGAGAATGTCTCAATAATGTTTCTTAACGACGCCTGAGCTTGAATAGTAAGGAAATCAGCCTCGTCCAAGATGACAACTTTGAGTGGCTTAAAAGAAGCAACAGACGAGAAACCCTGGACCTTATCCCTAATAGTATCAATACCACGTTCATCGGAAGCATTAATATAGAGATAATCGCAATTAAGATTATTAACAATAAGTTTAGCAAGAGTAGTTTTGCCAGTCCCGGCAGGGCCATAGAAAATAAAATTTTGGATATCATTTTGTTCTAGGTACTTAGAAATAGTACCCTTTATTTGTTCGTTTCCTACATATGTAGAAAGATCCTGAGAACGATATTTTTCATTCCACAATGTATGTTGTTTAGAACTCATAGTCACCGTATATTGAATATTTTTTAGGTTCGGGTTCTATAATTTCTTGTTCAGACGTTAAAATAGCATAAAGTTTTCCCTCAGTTAATCCTAAACGGAATGCTCTAGGTTTAACGGTTGCTGTTTGAAACCAAGCTTCTAAAGCATCAGTTAGGGTGGGTTGAATTGCTTCAACCCCCTTCACTTTCCACTTATCGCCTGGGGGCATTCGGTCTGCAATCTCTACTAGTTTTTCTATAATTTCTGTTTTCATATTTGGCTATGTCCAAAGTGAACTTGTTCAATAAAATAAGGCAATAGGTTCTCATATCTCCAATTTATGACTCTTTTATCAGAGGTTTGAAGACCGACGTACAACAAATTTGTACCGGGGACAAAATAGAAATCTTTAACCTTGTAAATAACTTCTTCTATAACAAGGGTTCTTCCTATGAGACCTATTGCATCTTGCATACTTGTGAATTTACATCATTCCCATCATACCTCCAAGCCCATCATCACTTTTGTTTTCTTCGGGCTTATCAACTACAACGGCTTCTGTTAATAGAATAGTACCTGCTACTGATGCTGCGTTTTCAAGGGCAGTACGAGTTACTTTGGCAGGATCAATTACACCAATTTCTCTCATATCCCAGAAGTCTTGGTCACTAAGGTTAAAACCATACCAATAATCACCTCCGGTTGCTCCGTTTAAGGCATTGTAAATGTCTTCTTGTTCATAACCAGCATTAGTTAAAATTTTCTTAAAGGGTTCAGCACAAACGTTATAAACAATTCGTCCACCAATACTATTAAAATCTTGAATACCATTACGAGCATGCAACAAAGCCATTCCACCACCTGGTACGATACCTTCTTCAAGTGCAGCTTTTGTAGCTTGTAAAGCATCATCAACACGATCTTTCTTTTCACGCATTTCAGCTTCAGTATAACCACCCACGTGTACAACTGCTACACCACCAATAAATTTAGCTAAACGCTCTTGTAACTTTTCTTTTTCGTATGGAGAAATTGATTTATCAATTTGAGTTTGGAGTTCTTCAATACGAGCTGCTATTTTATCAGGATCACCTTTACCATCAACAATAGTAGTTTCTTCTTTACCTACGGTAACTACTCGAGCTTGACCAAACCAATCCCAACTAAACTTATCAAGTTTCATACCTTTTTCAGTACTGAAAACTTGACCACCAGTCATAATAGCAATATCTTCAAGTAATAATTTACGACGATCACCAAAATCAGGAGCTTTAATAGCAACAACTTTCAAAATACCACGAGCTTTGTTTACAATTAAAGTAGCAAGCGCTTCACCATCAATATCTTCAGCAATCAAAACTAAGGGTTTATTTTGATTAGATACTGCTTCCAAGATAGGCAACAATTCTTTTACTTGAGTAAACTTTTTATCAGCAATCAAAATTAAAGCATCTTGTAAAGTAGTAGTCATTGTATTGTTATCAGTTACAAAATAAGGTGATTTGTAACCACGATCAAATTGCATACCTTCTACTGTCTCTAAGTATGTTTCACCGTTTTTAGATTCTTCAATAAACACAACACCTTCACGACCTACTTTTTGCATTGCCGTAGCAATCAATTCACCTACTTCAGGATCATTATTTGCTGAAAGAGTAGCAATTTGTTTAAGTTGCTCTTCATCTGAAATATCTTCTTTAATTTCGTGGCGTAGATGTTCAATTACTTCTTTTACTGCTTTATCAATGCTACGTTTGATTTCAACAGCATTTTCTCCGTGATTAAGATACTTAAGACCTTGTTTAGCCATTTCACGAGCTAACAAAGTGGAGGTTGTAGTACCATCACCAGCGTTATCAGCTGTTTTAATGGCTGCTTGCTTAACCAATTGTACTCCCAATTCTTCAATTGGATCTTCTAAAGTGATTGACTTTGCTACAGTTACACCATCTTTAGTGCTTTGAGGAATACCTCCATTAGCAATTACTACGTTACGTCCATTAGGACCAAGGGTTGAAGTTACGGCATCAGCTAATTTATCGATACCATCAATCATTTTTTGGCGTGCTTCGGGGCCAAATTCTATAATTTTACTCATATTATTCTACTACTTTTGCTAAAACTTGATTTTCAGGACCCAACCAGTACTCTTCACCCTGGTATTCCATTTTACTAAATCCCATTGTAGGCAATACAACAATATCTCCTACTTTAAGTACGGTTTCCATAAGAACTCCTGTTGCGGAATAATTACCAGGACCAACTGCTATTACTTCTCCTAATTTGTTTTTTTCTGTTCCTAAATCAGGAACAATAATCCCACCATATGAGGTTTCTTCTGCCTCTACTGGTTTTACAATAACTGCGTTATAAATTGCTTCTAACATATTTTATTTGTTTAATATTTGATTTAATTGTTTGATAAGGTTGTCATAAGTGTCCATGTAACCTTTTAATGAATCATAAGATTCACTATTTGCTTTATCCTTAACAATTGCTTTTAAAGCACTGTTAATGCTACTATAATGTCCCAAAATTTTAGTGTATTCTTTGGTTGAATCAGTATAACGGGCATCAGGAGTTACTCTAATGTTAACTGTCATACAACTATCATCCATTGAAATAAAATAAGGTTCCATTACAGGATCGGTGATAAAGCGTGTGTATTCTTTTTCTTTAGTCATAACCGGAATATAATAACTTTTTAATGTTTTTCCAAATTTTCTTCAATAACTTGTGCTTCTTCTATTTTTCTAACAAACCAATATAATCCATCTTTTCTAAAAACAGTATTACATAAATGTTTAATTTTTAATTTTTCAACATCAATTTGTTTTGTTTCTGGTTCTTGATGAATTACTTCATACAAGACATCATCATTTGTTTTGATTAAATGCATTTTCATAACTTGTGAAACCTTAGGAGAACGGGTTTTACTTAATTGTTAATGTTTTTGGTTTTGCTTCTTTAGCGAATGGTACATAAATTTTTAGCAATCCATTTTCCATCTCAGCCTCAGCTTGAGACAAATCATATTTGGACGCTACTTTGTATCCTAAATTGAAAGACCGGCGTGCAATGCCTTTGTGAATGTAATCACAATCGTTTACTTCACAGCATTTATCGTCTTGTTCTTTTGCATAACTAACTTTTAAAATATCTCCTTCAATAGAAAGATCAATTTGTTTTTTAGTAAGACCAGTACAGGCAATTTCAAAGAAGAGGCCTTCTTTGTTTTCGTAAATGTCTACTGGGTGTGAAATTTTGGCTTCAATAGCCGGAGTGAATGGTGAACTTGATTCAAAAAAGTTCTTGACTAAAATGTCAAATGGGGTGTTGAATAATAATTTGTGTGTCATAATTTTTATCTCCTAAGATGATTTAAGTGTTCCCTAAGGTTTCACTTTATTATACGTATGTTAATTTTAAATTTTGTTCCATTTATTATTAGAATCTAGCGAAAAACTACCAACACATTCATAATTCCATTCATTAGGATTTATCATTGATAAAAATACATTACCATCTCTACCAACATATAAATGGTATGTTTGTCCTATGACTGGTTCAAAATTAAATTTAGCATTATAAACTAGTTCATTCCACTTATATTCTTCTACTAATTTTTTATATTCTTCTTTTAGTTCGTTAAACTTAGTTTGTAGTTGGTGGTTAACTTTTATAGAATTAATTTCTTTCCAAACAGTAGTATCCTCAACCCTAATAGCAGGAGCACTAACATTGCTACCATAAGGTAACAAACCGGGATTTTCTGCTACATTGTCTGGTTTCTTCATTAGAGTTCTTTTGCAACTAAATAATACTCACTTTGTACTTTTCCATTATCAAATGCAAGTCTCATAACTCCATCCAAATTAATTCCCATAGTACAATTAGCAACATCCTTGTTACAGTACATAATTTCTTTAATTAGATTAGAATTATAATGAACTTTAAAGTCTACTGGAAGATTATTTGTAGTAATGTCTGGTAGGTAAAAAGATACTTTATTTGAGTATTCGATATTACCTCCAAACAACATTTCCAATTGCAAATCACCATCATCGTTAGTAAATGGTTTAAATACAACTGTGTCGGTATCTGCTAATGCTGATTTTGCTTTGACTACAGCGTTTATACTTTCGTTATCTAACGTGGCTTCAATATTATATTGACCATCACCAACATACTCACCTGCTTTAGGAATAATCATAGTATCAGCTAAAGCATAATTTAGAGTAAACTGGTTGTCTGCTATAATAAGTTTAGTAATTAGTTTGTGTTGTTTTTGGTATTCCAAATTCAAATAACCATTTGTAATAGCAAGCAATTTATTTAATTGGGTAGTATTGCTAATACCAATAGATGAATCTTCTAATTCAAATTCATCACAAGTTACTACCCCAATCATTGTTTTATCAGGGGCAGTAAACTTAATAGTTAACTTATTGTCTTGAATGTCCCACTTGACGGCCTCATTCATTCCATTCAAGTAATACTTTGAAATAATACTGGTTAGATCTAGCTTATTTATCATTTTTAAAATTTAAAAAACTTGTTTATGTTTGTATTGAGTACTACAGCACCCCATCCTAAGTCGGAATATAATGACTCTAATTTGTTTTTCATAACTCCATCAAAAAGACCGTCTCGATCTATGTACTTTTCTATAAAGTCCATTAGTTCTGGAGGGTCATTGTATCCGTTAAATCCAACTACATCAATTCGATATGGATTATCTTTCAAGTAGGCAATAAACATTTTATCACCAATTTGAAATGTTGGGTATTTTTTATCTAATCCTTTGAATCGTAAGATATCATTATAGAAAATAGCTGCTTTCGTATTGATAGGGCATTTTAAACCTAATTTAGAAAATATTTCACCGGCTCTAGGAGGTGCAGCAAGATATTCTTCCATTTTCTTTAATCCAGTAGGTTTTAGAATTTGTTTCCAATCAATTGTTCTCAGTGAGGTTCTAAATTCAAGTACTTGTTTATCAATATCTGGTTTTGGTTTACCAAACATAATTTCATTAATGATGTGTTCACCAAATTTTCTAAATAGTGGTGGGAAATTGGATTTCATCAAATCTAATCCTTTAACATCTAGTTCATCTGTTGGTACACCTTCTTTATTAACAATGTGTTGGGCGTATCTTCTCTTACCTGCAAAATATCCTCTATCGAGTACAACCTCTTGTTTCAACTCAAAGTAATGAGGTTCATCTGGGTATTTGATGTTAAATAATTCTTGTACTAAAGTATGTAGATTATCATTTGCTAATTTTTGAACTTCAGTAGCAACTTTAAGTACCTCTTGTACAATTGTTTCTTGATC
>Ga0208160_1000837_pt1 | contig 13731 bp, 13 predicted proteins | sample CB_VirMetaG_FD_184536 | JGI IMG/M metagenome (GOLD analysis project Ga0208160, IMG submission 184536) | Freshwater to marine saline gradient viral communities from Chesapeake Bay - CB_1504_1 Viral MetaG (SPAdes) (version 4) | ecosystem: Environmental > Aquatic > Marine > Coastal | place: USA... | reverse complement strand
GAATGTCATAAGAAAGAACAAACCAATGCCTGTATTAAACCTACAGAAACCGGGTCGATTCAAGAAAGGTGGAACCGCTATGAAGAAGCCAGTAGCTAAGAAAAAAGGCGGTATGGCCTTTAAACCATGCAAGGGTTGCCCAACACCTGCCAAGTGTAAAGCAGCCGGTAAATGTCTTAAGACGAAGTAATTATACGGGAAGATGATCCTACATGGTGGGGCAGTGCTATCACAAAGCATTGAGAGGGTCTTAAATGCCTAAGCAAACTAAAAGCAAGGTTAACGAAGCAGGTAACTATACCAAACCTGCTATGCGTAAACAGCTTTTTAACAAGATCAAAGCCGGGTCTAAAGGCGGTAAGCCAGGGCAGTGGTCGGCTAGGAAGGCCCAGATGCTTGCTAAGGAATACAAAGATAAGGGGCGGCGGGTATCGTGGTTAAGTTAAGTCTAACAAGTATTCTACGAATCTGAGGGGAGGTTAAACAATGTTTGATACTAAAATACCTCTGACCCTTTTGTTCGCCGTGTTCCTTCAGGCAGTAGGACTTGTTTGGTGGGTGTCTCAGCAATCCGCTGCTATTGAAAGAATGAAAGAGGATCTGGTTGTCTTAACATCCAGAGCCACTCTTGAAGACAATGTAAATTTAAAGAGAGAAGTATACGATCACGGCAGAGACATCGAAGCTATTTTAGAAAGTATGGAGGATCATAAAAATATAGGTAACCTTATCGCCGCACTTTCTTCTCGTATAGCTGTTAATGAAGCTAAGATCGACGATCTAAAGCAGGAAAAATCCGGGCGGTAATAGTGCCACTAAAGAAACCTCAGAAAAGTCTTAAGGCTTGGTCAGCACAGAAATGGCGTACCAAATCCGGCAAACCTTCTGGCAAGACCGGGGAACGGTATCTACCGGAGAAAGCTATTAAAGCCCTATCTCCTGCTGAATATGCTGCCACGACTAAAGCTAAACGGGCTGGTACGAAAGCAGGCAAGCAACACGTAAAGCAACCGGATAAGATTGCTAAAAAGGTTAGGAAGTATCGTGCCTCTTAAGAAGGGTAAGTCTAAGAAGACTATCTCAAAGAATATCAGCACCCTTGTTAAAGAGGGTAAGCCTCAGAAGCAAGCAGTTGCTATTGCTTATAGTCAAGCCGGTAAGGCTAAGAAAAGGAAGAAATAGTTATGGCCTCTCGCAGTGAAGCACGCGCACAACAAAAAACCTCTGCTGCCAACAAAAATACTTCTCGACCTGAAACAGCTACTAGAGATGAACTTAATAAACGTATTTTGTCTTTACAAGTTCAGTTAGAAAAAGCAAATGAGCGGGCGAAGTCCGACAACCCTCTTACCAGCGGCATAGCAGAAGCAACGGCTAATCGTCTGACAAACGATATTATGAGACTTCAGGGCCGTCTTGACGCTATGGGCAAGTCAACCCGTGCCCCAAAGCGTCCCCCGCCACTAACTGACTCTGGCTTTGTAAATCCAGCCCCCGGTTCAAACCTAACAGACCTAGGCCCCGCCCGTTCTAAGCCTCCGGTTCCTAGGAGTCGTCCATCAACTGTAGACACTCAATCCAAGAAGCCGATTGCCAAACGTATCATGGAGGCACTAGGTGACAATCGTACTATGGAACAGGCCACCAAAGATCGTGAGATGACCAAGGAAATGGAACGCGAGACTATGGGTCGTAAGAAAGGTGGCATGGCTAAGAAAAAGAAAGCCCCGGTTAAAAAGGCTTACGGCGGTATGGTCAAGAAGAAGCAGGGCGGGTCAGCTAACAAGGTCAATATGAAGGCTGGCTTTACCCGACGCGGTTGTTCAAAGGGTTAATGATGACTGAGCAGCAAGAGAAATTCCTAAACGCACTATTCGGTGAGGCTCAGGGTAATTTCCGTGAAGCTATGAGTATTGCTGGATACGCGTCTACAGAATACCCGGCTCGTCTGATTCGTCAGATGAAGAATGAGATCATCGAGCGTGCCGAGTATATGCTTGCTGCTAATGCCCCCAAGGCAGTTCTGTCTATGGCTGGTATCCTAGACGATCCTAGTGCTCTCGGTAACCGGGATCGTCTAGCCGCCGCTAAGGAGATCCTAGACCGGGCCGGTCTGGTTAAGACAGAGAAGATCGAACACAAGACAACCGGTGCTTCGATTATTCTTTTGCCTCCACTAGAGGATATTGATGGCTCATCCGAAGATACCTCATCTGAAGACTGAGAAATATAAAGCCATAGGGAAGCGTCCTTATGGTTTTGATAGTTATCGGGATAAAGAAGGTCAGGCTTGGTTTGTCCCTCACAAAGAGACTATAGAGTTTCTTGCTGAGGCTATCGAACATATTAGGTCTGGTAGATCTGTACGTACAGTAGCAGCATGGTTAGAGGATAAGACTAAACGTAAGCTATCTGCTACTCGTCTACATAAACTGGCCTGGACCGAGGAAGAACTAGCCGAGCGTAGGAAAGATCGTCGAAAGAAGCTAACCCCTAAACAGCGCAAGATCGAGGATCTAAAGAATACAGAGAAGCAAACCCGTATCAAGGCTGAACAGGCCAAGCGTAGGCTAGAACGGGCAAGGACTGGGTCAGGTATTCAGACCGGATCAGAACCGGAAAGTTTTTCTGACGCTGGTCAACCTCTGGAAAGAGATGTAGCATTCCGACCTAACCCCGGCCCACAGACTGACTTCTTAGCTGCCAATGAGCGTGAAGTATTCTATGGCGGTGCTAGGGGTGGTGGTAAGACATATAGTCTTTTGATCGCTCCTTTACGGTTTGTAGATAAGTCAACATCTCGTGCTCTACTGATTCGTAGGTCTATGCCTGAACTACGGGATGTGATTTTCCAGACTCAACAGTTATACCCTAAAGCTGTTCCCGGTGCTAAGTTCAAGACTCAGGAGAATACTTGGCACTTTCCAGGTGGCGCACGTATTGAATTTGGGTATTGCGAAAACCTACAAGATGTGCTACGATACCAGGGTCAATCATACTCATGGATCGGGGTTGACGAGTTACCTCAGTATGACTCGCCGGATGTTTGGCACTTCTTAAGATCCTCTCTCCGGTCTGCTGATCCAAGTATTCCGTTACATATGCGAGCTTGTGTAGACGAGGGTGAGGTTCTTACAGTAGACGGCTGGAAAGATATTAAGGATGTACGGTTTGGTGAAACTGTATATAGTATGGATCTAGAGACAGGCGAACTAATTACCAAACCTGTTACAGGTAGTTATGTATATGATATTGACGAACCGCTAGTGCGTATCTTCAAAAAAGGTTTTTATGCTTCGATGACTAAAGATCATCGTATTGCATATAGAAGGCATAACGTAGAAGATAAAATTGAAATATCCCGATGGAACGAGTACAAGGGAAAAAGTATCAATCTTATTCGGGCTAGTAACGGTTACAATGCACCAGGGTTTACTAAACCAGATTTCTGGGAAGGTTCTGTAGAAGACTACTGTGAATTTCTAGGATTATTTATTGCTGAGGGTTGCACAACTACACGTAATCGTGTTATCATTACACAAAGTAAAGAACAGAATCACGACTTTGTTCGTCGTGTTATGGGGTCCAGCGGCTTAAAAGTTTATTATAGTTGTGGGGATTTTACAATCTCTGATACTGCACTACGAGAACACCTCCTACCTTTAGGCAAAGCACACCAAAAACATTTTCCTAGAGAGTTCTTGAAGACAGCCACTAAGCAACAACTAGAATTAGCCTTTAAGGCATATGCACTTGGTGATGGTCACTGGCAGTCTGAAAATTCTGTGGAGTGTTATACTACCAGCGAACAACTTCGTGACGACCTACAGGAAATTGCCTTTAAGATCGGTGCTAGAACACATACTCGTAAGAGGGTTTACCCTGATCCAAACCAGCGTGATTCGTGGACTGTCGCTTTTGTATTCAACAAGAAACACACAAAAGTAGATAGAAACCCTAACAAGCGTAACGATGTTGTAGAGGTAGACTACAAAGGTAAGGTATATTGTATCTCTGTTCAAGATACTGAAAACTTTATCTTACGCCAGAAAGGTGTTGTCTATCTGTCTGGAAATACAGGAAATCCGGGCAACAGAGGTAGCCGCTGGGTTAAAGAATTGTTTATCGAACCGTGTAAACCAAATACCCGGTTCTCGGAAAAGGTCGAATACGAATTAGAAGGTAGAACACTTTCTACCGAGATCACCAGAAAGTTTATCCCTGCTTCGGTCTGGGATAACCCTTATCTCACTCAAGATTCCAGCTATATCGCAATGCTGGCATCCCTACCGGAAGTCAAGCGTAAGCAGTTTCTCTACGGTGACTGGGATGTAGTAGAAGACGGAGCCTTTTCAGAGTTCAATAGATCCACCCATGTTGTTGAACCGTTTGAAGTACCTAATGGTTGGACTAGGATTCGTGCAGCAGACTTTGGGTTTTCTTCACCTTCGGCTATTCTATGGGGTGCGGTAGACTACGATAATAATATCTGGATCTATCGTGAGTTATATGTCAGCAAGGTAACCGCAGACCAGTTAGGTCGCATGATTCGTGAAGTAGAGTCTGGCGACGGCAAGATCTACGATGCAGTTCTAGATAGTAGCTGTTGGGCTAGACGAGGTGATCGGGGCCCTTCTATCGCTGAGATGCTAAATGCCGAAGGGTGCAGGTTTAGACCATCGGACCGTTCACCGGGTTCCCGTATCAGTGGTAAGATCGAAATTCATAAGCGGCTTATGGTTGATGAGGATACTGAGGAACCAAGGCTAAGGATCTTTGAAAACTGCCCTAACCTTATACGCCAGTTAAATTCTCTACCGTTGGATAAGAACAACCCGGAAGACGTAGATACTAAAGCAGAAGACCATGCTTATGATGCTCTAAGGTATATGGTTTCTTCAAGACCCACAAACATTCGGACCGCTTTCGAAAATACTCCGAAGTCTACTTGGCGACCGAGTGATAACCGGTTTGGTTATTAAAAGAGGTATATATGGCTGAATACGACAATGACAAGATTAACGTCCTTGATGACGATAGGGACGAGGAAGCTCGCGGCCAATATACCAATATGGTCAGCTATGTCGAGGATCGGTTTGAACGGGCTAAAGATGCTCGCTACTTTGATGAGTCTCGTTGGCTACAGTCTTACAGAAACTACAGAGGTATCTACGGTCCTGACGTACAGTTTACCGAAACTGAGAAGTCTCGTGTATTTATCAAGGTAACCAAGACCAAGGTACTTGCCGCGTATGGTCAGCTTATCGACGTGCTGTTCAGCCAGAATAGATTCCCCATCGGTATTGACCGTACTACGCTACCTGAAGGAATTGCTGATACTGCTCACTTCGATCCTAAAGAGAAGCAGGATGCGGAGGTTGTCCAGCAATTTGAAGATCGTTATGGGTTCCCAGGTGACGGTAAGGATCTAAAGCCGGGTGCTACTTCGGTTGATTTGAAAGAAAACTTAGGGGCTTTAAGAGATGACCTTAAGGACATCGAAGGTCTTAAGGAAGGTCCAGGTGTCACCCCGTCATCGATTACATTCCATCCGGCAGATGTAGCTGCTAAGAAGATGGAAAAGAAGATCAAGGATCAGCTAGAGGAATCCGCTGCCACCAGACATCTTCGGTTTAGCTGTTTCGAGTGTGTCACCTTTGGCACCGGTATTATGAAAGGTCCGTTTGCTTTTGATAAAGAATATCCTAACTGGGATGAAGATGGTACGTACAATCCTATTATCAAGACTGTCCCCCAAGTTGAATACACCTCTATCTGGAATTTTTACCCGGACCCGGATGCGTACAGCATGTACGACTGCGACTATGTGGTCGAGCGCCATAGACTAACCAGATCTCAACTACGTAACCTAAAGAACCGCCCATACTTCCGCAAGTCAGCTATCGAGGCTGCTATTAAGGATGGTCCTAACTACGTTCGTGAGTGGTGGGAAAACGATATTGATGATAGCCAAGGGTCAGATGGTGGGTCTGCTTATGCTGGTTCTGACATCGAGCGGTATGAAGTTCTAGAGTTCTGGGGTACTGTAGATGCCCAGATCGCTAAAGATAATAACCTGGAACTACCAGATGAGTACGCAGATGATGACGAAGTACAGGTCAACTGTTGGGTATGTAACGGTGAGGTACTTCGCCTAGTTATCAATCCGTTTACCCCTAAACGTATCCCGTACTTTGCTACACCGTATGAGGTTAATCCTTATTCATTCTTTGGTGTCGGTCTAGCAGAGAACATGGACGACACTCAAACTCTTATGAACGGGTTTATGCGTCTGGCAGTCGATAACGCGGTACTATCCGGTAACCTGCTTATCGAGGTGGACGAGTCGAACCTGACACCTGGACAGGATCTAACTGTGTATCCTGGTAAGGTATTCCGTCGTCAGGGTGGCGCACCGGGTCAGGCCATCTTCGGTACTAAGTTCCCTAACGTGTCCAGCGAAAACATGATGCTCTTTGATAAGGCTCGTGTACTTGCTGACGAATCTTCTGGCCTACCATCTTTCTCATATGGTCAGACCGGTGTAAGTGGTACAGGTCGAACAGCGGCTGGTATCTCTATGCTTATGGGTGCGGCATCCGGTTCGATCCGTACAGTTATTAAGAACTTTGATGATTATCTGCTTCGTCCTTTGGGTGAGGCAATGTTTGCATTTAATATGCAGTTCGACTTCGACCCTGAGATCAAGGGTGACCTAGAGGTTCGCGCTCGTGGTACTGAATCGTTCATGCAGAATGAGGTACGGTCACAGCGTCTTATCAGCTTCTTACAGATCTCTAGTAACCCTGTGCTTGCTCCGTTTGCCAAGTTCCCTTACATCATGCGCGAGATTGCTGCTACGATGGATCTTGACGTGGACAAGGTTGCTAACAGCCCAGAAGAGGCTTTCCGTCAGGCTGAACTACTTAAGCAGATGCAGCAACGTATGCAAGCTGATCAACCTGAAGCGGCTGTCGGCCAGGATGCTATGGGTACAGGTGGGGGTAATATCGGTGTGGGTCAAGCTCCTGTTCCTGGTGAGCAGGGCTTCCCAACCGGTGGTGGTCCTCAGCCCCAACAAGGTCAGCCACAACAGGGCGGTGGTCAAGGCATCCCGCCTGAACTAATGGCTCTGCTACAGGCTGGTGGTCAGTAATGAACCCTAAAGTCGCACGAGATGTTCTGCCTTTAGTAAGCAACCCTGACTTTGCTGAACTTATCGGTATCTATTTGGACGAGAAGATCTCAGAACAATATAAGATTATGGAGCAGTCTGTAGATATGCACGTTATCTATCGAGCACAAGGGGCTGCGTCAATCCTAAGACGGCTTAAGAGCATGAAGGCTGAAATTCAAAGTTCTGCGGAGAGGGATAAGTAATGGTTGATATTGTTGACCTTAGAAATTTAGTTGCAGAGGCTGAGGGTACAACCGACGAGAGGGCTGCCCAGGAAAACTTTGCCTCTGGTTACGATCTCCCTTTTGGTTACGGTCGGTATCTACAGCCTAGTAAACCTATTTCTCAGATGACTTTTCAAGAACTAGAGGATTTTCAGAGAAGGCAGGTCAACGCTACTAAGGGAACTTTTGACAATACAAATCTAGGGACAAGTGCGGTAGGCCGTTATCAATTTATAGGACCGACCTTAGCAAATCTTAAAAATCGTTTAGGATATAAAGATACTGATGTGTTTAGTCCGGAGGTGCAAGATCGTCTATTCGATGCGTTAATGGAAGAAAAGGGTCTACAGGAACTTTTGTCAGGACTAATTACCCCCGAGGAATTTCAGACAAATCTATCTTCTCAGTTCGCTAGTATCCCCAAACCTGGAACAGAGACAGGTACTTATAAGGGTCAACGTACAGGTGTTACCTCTGATCGTGTCTCTGCGGTGCTTTCTAGTATGCAAGACCCTAGTGGCGGTGACGATATCTTTCGCCCCGAAGATGACACCGTTCCTTCTGATACCGGCACTGTTACTGGCGGTCAGGCTGAGGAAGAACCTGGATTCCTAGATACAGTAGGTGAGTATGTTGGAGATGCTTACGATACTGTTTCTGAATATGCCGGGGATGCGTATGATACCGCTTCTGAGTATGTAGGTGAAACTGTAGATACTCTAGAGCGAGTTGCCGAAAGTGTAGGTGATAAACTACGCAGACTATTAGGTTCAGAAGAAGAACAACAGTCAAGCACTACGGTTGATAACCCGCCTACCCCTGAGCGCCGCCCTGTAGTGGTTGATGAGCCCCCGGTTCCTGAGCCACGTCCTGATCAGACAGAGGAAGCCTTTTCCGCTGTGGAAGACTTTGTTGGTACATTAAAGAAAGCAGAAGGTGGTTCAGTCGAAAAGGAAGTCGAGTTTATCAAAGAAGAAGATGATGACGATGTACCTGACCCACCTCCCGGAGCAACACCAGAAGAAGTAGCAGACGATATTCCTGCTTATCTATCCACAGGTGAGTATGTCCTACCGGCTAACGTAGTTCGGTATATCGGTCTTAAGAATATCACGGGTATGCACCAACGCGCCCTGGCCGAACTACAACAGATGGAAGATCTTGATATCATCGAAAACGTAGACGAGAACGGCTATGTTGAAGAAGATGATGACGAGATGGACTACATGGAACCTGAAGAAGCAGGTGTAGTCGAGATCGTAGTTGCCGAGCATCATCCTAAAGGTCTAATGGCTATGGGGTTTGCCGAGGGCGGGCCTGTAGAGGCTATGGTATATGTACCGGGTGTAGGTTTTGTTCCTCAAAGTCAGGCTGCGGCACGACCATCTCAGAAAAAAACAGATGAAGACACGCGGGCGGAAACTAGAGAAGGACCGTCTGGTAGGGGAGGAACAGATACTGGCAAATCTATGTCTGAAATGTCTCCTATGGAACAAGCCGCATTTGGGGAGGCTTTATCTGGACCGTTAGGTGAGGCTATAGAATCAGTATCAAAAGGTGTAGTTGGAGGTACTTTCGGTCTTGCTTCCCCTTTGGGTGTTGAGAGGGGTTATAGTTTAGCTACAGATGTTCCTACTGCGGCTCAACAAGCTATGAAATCCGTAGATCTAGATATAGCTAAAGCTAAAGAGATGTATGCTATGTCACCGGCTGACTTAGCTGCGGCACAAGAAGCTTGGTCGGGGCCTGTTTCTAACGAATTTGGTGCAACTCAAAATCAGATAGACGCCCACGCTGATGCCGTAGCTGCCGGTAATGCCCCTGCGGGATCTGTGGCTAACGCGGCAGATGGATACTCAACAAAGGGAGACCTTGGTTTTAGCACGAATAAGGACCATGAGGTTGTCGGTAATGACCCCGACAGAAATGGTATTCCCGGTGACCAGACCGGCACGTCTACGGCAGCCGCGCAGCACGCAGACGTCGATGCGGCTGTGGGCGGAGGATCCACAGAGGCAGAAGCCGCAGCCGCAGAGGCAGAAGCCGCAGCAGCAGAAGCAGAAGCCGCAGGAGCAAAAAGAGGCGGTTACGTAACCCGTAATGGTATCATGGCTAGAGGTTACTCAGAGGGTGGCATGATTAATTCAGATTCTTCCATTGAAGAAGGTCAAGTTTTACCAACCTCTGATATTTTCTCGGAGGGAGTATACGCCCAAGCAGACATTAATAGATCGGTTGATTCCGAAAATGTGGTAGAAAGCGATAAAGTAATTACTGCCCCTGTTGCGTTTTCTAGTGCTCCAGGTAAAACTGCTTACCTCGCTTATATTACACCAGAGGAAGCCGCTTCCTTACGCCAAGCGAAACAGGGATTTAGTTCAGAGGGTAACGGTCAAGAAGTATCCGAGGGTCAATATCAACATTTAGGGCCAAAAGGTTTAATGTCATTTAACGGTGTTGGCGGGGAAATGGGCGGCGGCGGTAGCGACCCCATGGGGGGCGACGATCCAGCGAATAACGACATTGGAGATCAGGCCGATGTCTCCGATCCATTTGGCGGGGCCATGGGTGGCAGAGGCTCTGACGTAGGAGACGGGCATGGCGGTGGCTCGCGCGAACCCGTGGAAGACTTAGAACCAGAAGAGGTCGAAGAAGAAAAACCAACAGATCCCTATGAAGGCTATACCTATGTTAAGGGTATCGGCTACGTACCAACATCACGTAGGGCGACTTCCAATAAACCTATTGAGTCGGCTTCATTAGCTTTATCATCTATTTTTACACCCGGTTTTCTAAAGAATATAGGGCTTATGAGTGACCCTAACAAAGAACTATAAGGGTCAAGACTGTGGGCTACCCTATACCCCTCTCGTGGTGAGAGGCTACTAGAGGCCCCCAAATGGAGACTACCATGTCTGTGGTTGCAGAAGTAGAAGAAAATAACTATACTACTATGAAATACCGGAACAACCGGGTAGAACAGGATGAACGAGAACTAGCAGAGCTAGAAGCTCAACGAAACAAATCCCCTGAACAACGCGCTGAGGAAGATGAGGATGCTAACCTTGATGCGGAAGAAGCTACATTTAAGAAGCGTTATGGAGACCTTCGACGCCATATGCAGCGAACTCAGGAGGAAAACAATCGCCAACTACGACTACTACAAGGACAAGTTGAATCTCTTACTAAGAAACAAGTTAAACTTCCTAAGTCTGACGAGGAACTTGATGCGTGGGCTAAGAAGTATCCAGACGTTGCTAAGATCGTTGAGACTATCGCTACTAAAAAGGCTATGGAAGCGCGTGGCGAAGTAGACCAGCGACTAAAGCGAGTCGAGGAACTAGAGACTAAGATTGTGCGAGAGAAAGCTGAGAAAGAACTGGCCCGACTTCACCCAGACTTTGATGAAATACGCCAGGACAGGGGTTTCCATGAGTGGGTTGCACAGCAGCCTAAGTGGATTCAGAGCGCACTGTATGATAACGATACAGATTTCTTAGGTGCCTCTAAGGCTATTGACCTGTATAAATCAGAGAATGGCCGTAAGAAGCGCACTAAGGACACCGACGCAGCCCGGTCAGTACCGACTCGGAACCGTCGAGAAGACCTAAGTGATGGCAAAGTCACTTGGTCAGAATCTCGGGTTAAGCGTCTAACAGCCCAAGAATACGAAAAGTTTGAAAAGGATATTGAGAACGCTATTCGTTCCGGTAACTTTGAGTATGATATTTCTGGTGGTGCTAGGTAATTTTTTACTTGACATCATTTTAGAACTAGACTATAATAGTACATATTAATACCAAAGCGCCTCCCTCGGTTGGGACCACCGCTTACAATACGACAGCGGCTAACCTTCGCTTTCAACTACCTGATAAACTAGGCCGGTTTAATCTCCCACCCTATCTTTTGTCAGCCTTGGATGACCGACGTTAGCTCTTTTCCGCACTTTTTGAAAGGAGAAAACTCATGGCATTTAGGAGTGCGGCAGGATATGGTAACCTTCCTAATGGTAACTTTAGTCCAGTTATCTATTCTAAGAAGGTACAAACTGCCTTTCGGAAAACCTCAGTAGTTGAGGACATTACTAACAACGACTACATGGGCGAGATCTCCAACTTTGGTGATTCCGTTCGTATTATCAAAGAGCCAGAAGTCTCTGTTCAGGCTTATTCCCGTGGTACACAGGTTGTCCCACAGGATCTGGACGACGAAGATTTCACTCTTGTTATCGATCAGGCAAACTACTTCGCGTTCAAGATCGATGACATTGAAGCTGCACATTCCCATGTGAACTTCGAATCTCTTGCTACTGATCGCGCTGGTTATCGCCTTCGTGACCAGTTTGACCAGGAGATCTTCGGTTACATGTCCGGTTACAAGCAGGCTGCTCTACACGCCAATGCTAGTGCCGCTCGTGTTGCCGCTGACAAGTCTGGTACTGATCCAGTGTCAGCCGATGCTGATGGCCTTCTTGCTTCCATGAAGCTCGACCTCGGTTCCTTCGGTGGTTCTACTGGTAACTCCATTCCGGTCGGTCAGAACACCAGTGCTATCTCACCACTGGCTGTTATCAACCGTATGGCTCGCAAGCTAGACCAGCAGAACGTTGATCGTGACGGTCGTTGGCTAGTTGTCGATCCAGTCTTTGCCGAGCAGCTTAACGACGAAAACTCAAAGCTACTAAGCAATGACTTTGCCGGTCGCCAGGATGCAGGCGATATCCTCCGTAACGGTCGTATCGTCGATGGCATGGTTCGCGGTTTCCGCATCTACATGTCAAACAACCTGCCGATCATTGGTACTGGTCCGGGTACTGTCGCTACCGGTGGTTCCGCCGCTAACTTCGGTGTTATCATTGCCGGTCACGACTCAGCCGTTGCTACCGCTTCTCAGATTGAGAAGGTAGAGACCTACCGCGACAATGACAGCTTTAGCGATGTTGTTCGTGGTCTGCACCTTTATGGCCGTAAGCTACTTCGTCCAGAAGCAGTCACTCGCGCCGTTTATAACGTGTACGAATAAGGGAGGTATGAATCATGGCTTACGATCTAACTAATGGTTCCACTACCAACCATAAGTCGCGTACTGGTGCTAACGTACCTTACACCGTAGAGAAGACTGTCTCTATGGTTGACGCAACTGCTGTTAAGGGTTCTGCCCTTGCTAACGCCGATGTTCTAGAGGTTATCCCAGTTCCGGCTAACACCCTAGTCCACGGTGCGGTTGCTTATGTCGAGACTGTTGATTCCTCGACCGCTGCTACTTTTGATATCGACGTTGCCGCTGGTGACGACTTTATCGACGGCGGTGACTTCAACACTGTCGGTTGGGCTGCTGCCGGTTCAAACGGTCTGCTTCCCTTCGGCGCTAACTCTGTTATTGTCGCTTCGGCTGACACCATTGACGTAAAGCTAAACGTCGGCGGTTCTGTCGTACCGGCTAACGGTGTTATCCGTGTTGTTGCTTACATGTCTGACCTTGCCGAGATCCCTGGTCCGGCTGAGGTTGGCCGCGACTTCGCCTAACAAACTTGGGGAGATCCTTCGGGGTCTCCCCTTGACTACTTGGAGATTGCATGGTACAGTTACACTGTTCAGTTTCAGAAGAGACTCTCAAGTCTAACTACGAAATTAATAGGGACCGCGACCTACCATCTCTTCCCAAACTAAAGAACAGCCCACATAAACGTAGCGAAGAAATTAATATCTGTGCTGCCGGTCCAAGTATTAGACAGTTTGAGAAGTTCCTTCGTATTTCTAAGAACGATATCTTCGCGTCTAAGACTGTTAATTACCTAACCTCTATCGGTTGCGATCCAAGATACAGCGTGTCTATTGATCCTAGAGAGTCCGGTAATAAAGCCCAACTAAACAAAAAAACCAACTACATTATTTCCTCTCAGTGTGACCCTAGTCTATTTGACGCGCTAAAGAATTACAAAACATATATGATAGATACTGTCACTTCCAAGACGTGGCAACCTTCTGATAAATGTATGTCTGCTGGATCTAACTCCACTGTTCATGCTATTCTTTTATCTGTATGGCTCGGATATAAGAAAATAAACCTGTTCGGATTTGACTGCGGTTATAACAAAACAGTAGATGATTACCGAGTCAACCGAGAAAACAAGCACGACGAAACCTATAAAGAAGTAACCGTATCCTGCCCTATCACTAATAATCTTTACTATACCACAACTGAATATATCGGTATGGCAGAAGAAGCAATGAAGATTATCCAGATACTACATACTCAAAAAGGTATCAGGTTTAATCTATACGGTGACACATTACTAAAGTGTTTGATTCAAAACAATATCAATAAACA
>Ga0208160_1000829_pt1 | contig 13800 bp, 23 predicted proteins | sample CB_VirMetaG_FD_184536 | JGI IMG/M metagenome (GOLD analysis project Ga0208160, IMG submission 184536) | Freshwater to marine saline gradient viral communities from Chesapeake Bay - CB_1504_1 Viral MetaG (SPAdes) (version 4) | ecosystem: Environmental > Aquatic > Marine > Coastal | place: USA... | reverse complement strand
AGCCATACTTGGATGATAGAACGATTGGTCGGAGCGGAGAGATTGGTCGGGGATGGAAGATTCGAACTTCCGACCCTCTGCTCCCAAAGCAGATGCGCTACCAGGCTGCGCTAATCCCCGTGAATTGGTACTCCCGGAAGGATTCGAACCTTCACCTCGCGATAATCTGTCGCCCAACCGTGTATAAGACGGACGCTCTACCATTAAGCTACGGGAGCTTGAATTGGCGATCCCGGCAGGACTCGAACCTGCGACCATCGGTTTAGAAGACCGATGCTCTAATCCAGCTGAGCTACGGGACCCAACACCCATGCGCCGAAGAAACTTCTCATGTTCTTTCTCAGCAGCAATGAGTGACTTAGACTTATTCTTGTTCTTACGTTTGCGTGTATTGGTAGTTGTGTAATAGGCAGGAAGCATATGCATAGTCATAACGATTTCCACCACTTCATGATCTGAAGATAAAACAAAGCAGACTGAGGATAGTTAATTGGATTCGGACAGTTTGGATATTTCTCCAGCAACTCCTTTACCCAATCGTTCATTCTGCAAACACTCCCACATCCATTCATATAATGTACTTAACTCACAGTTGTCAATAGCCTCTGATATGCGAGGATCCCTTAACCATCTTTCATATTCTAAACTATAAATTGTCATTTGTAAATAGATTTTTAAAATTCAAATGGTTTTGGTTTGTTTTTATTAAAACTAACTGAAATATACTTGGGGTTAAGATATTGCTGTTGCTTTCTCAATTGTTTAAGATCTGCTAACTGTAACTCGATGATGTCTTTTAATTCTTCAACATCATTTGGTAAACTTTCTCTAAATGTTTTTTTCATCTTTTACCTCCAGTAAACTCTCAATATAATTATACACTTCATTGACCGAAGGAAAAGTATTATTATCTGGATATGGATAAACAGTTACGCTGCCATCTGGCCAAGAAAGGTTGTGTAAAATTTTTGTCTCCTGACGATGTGTGTTTTTCCATTCTGCATAATAGGTAAATCCGTTATATGGTATAGAATAATAATTTTCCATCAGTGAACCTTGTTATACTTTCGAAGTAACGTAGTAATTACCATTTGCCAATAGTTCATACCCCACTCAGAATTGTTATTCTTACAATTCACATACGCACGGAATGCATTATCGATTAACCTATCGACTGATCGACCCATCACCAATGAAAATCCAGGTGTCCAGGTGTCATCGTTCATGACTTAACTCGATATTCCCACGCCCAAAATCCAACGTGAGTAACGGAAGGCTTATAATATTTTCTGATACGTTCGATCTTTTCGAGCCAAGCCCATGTTCCATTACCGACGTAATGCGGAACCCAGGCAAAGATCGTATGCCAATTGTTGAAATAAATCAGCTCTTTCTTTTTAATAGTCCAACGCATCTTAAAGCCTCTTAACATCCTTCCGCAAATGGTTGTTCAACACACACTTTGTGTTTTAAAGTGCCAATCATATCAACAAACGTAGAAATCATATCGTTCATACGATTTTTCATCTCAGCTGACTTATCAGCTTTTGGGACACAGAGAGTGCGAAGAGTAGAGTCTTGTTCCTTCACTTGAATTGCAGCAAGTTTACAAGACTCCATAGTCTCCATTGAAACTTGATATGGATCCATACCTACGATTCCGTAGACTATTAGCATTGCTTTAATCATCGACCAAATCCCACGTATACTACATTGTCAACTTGATAGGTAGGTACACCGTGCCTCTTGATTGAAAGCAGTGCATCTAGATAGCCTTGTTCAAATTGATTCTTAGGCGGTTCAATCATATAATCATAGATTGCATCGTCCACATTGAAGTTGTTTTTATCAAATTCTTGAATCGCTTCAATATAACCCTTTTGATATTTTTTCGTATGTTTGTCGTTCATCATGCATCTCTTACCGCATATTCGTCAAGAATCTGATGTTTCAGATAATCGAGTGTGTTTTCGTTGGCTTGATAAAGAATACCAACACCACCAGCCTTCGTCCAACGATCAATGTTTTCTGGTTTGTCATCGATAAGGATATTTGGAGTATCATCTTTATTGAGAGCATACTTCTCTTTACGAGCAGTGAAGATTGCTTCCTTTGGTTTATACCCCTGCTTCATCAACCATTGCTTTTTCCAGAAGCTGCAGTTGTCGTAGTCGCCGCGTAGAGGCGCTGATAGAATGCACCATTTACCATCTGTAACCTCATCGACAAAAGCGATTAGATCATCAGATGTCTTAAACTTTGGAAGACGACCAAAAAAGTCAGTACCCTGAAGAGCCATAATTGACTCCTCTTTGTTAGGAATATCCTTCCAGTGTTTTACACCGTGAGTTTTAGCCAATTCCGTAAAGAAGTCGGCAATCACACCATCCATGTCAACGTAAATTGTCATTTTGAAGGTACCACCGCTACGGCTCGCTTAACCACCGCATCAAAGTTTTCCAGAGTTTTGTACATCGTAGTCAGCTGATCATGGAGATCATAGGCACCAGAAGCTGTTGAGTCATTATCTAGAGCATTCAAGACATCGACTTTCTGGCGCAGCTGGTCGAGCATTCCAGCCATATTCCCTAACGTGTATTTCTTCATTTGATCGTTTGTTCATTTCTTTCTCCTTAATCATCATATATACATCTTATTTTATTTTGATTAAAAAGTAAAGAAAAAAGTTTTGTTTATTTTCAACATCTTATTCGTAACCTATTGAAAACATTAGATATTTTTTTTCAAAAAAGTTTTGTTTGTTTTCAATAGGTTATAGGGAGGAGGGTCTCGTGTTTCCGTAATGATACACTTTTACACCATTTTTGAGTGGCATTAGCCTCCAGGGGTCAACGACCGTAGATCCGGAAATAAATGGATAATCGTGAAAATGCTCTGGCCAACCCAGTAGATATGCAGATGGTTTCACTACAGGGGGAGCAGTTGTTCCGTATATTCCACTAGATATCTGTTCCTTATCGTATGTGACGGAATATCCTAGTTTCTCGAGATAATATCCAACCAAGATAGATGGGCTACCTTCAAGTTGGTCTACTCCTGGCTTAAATCCAGCACCCAAAATTACACATGGTGTATCTTTCGAAATCCCAATCTTTTCAAAATATTTTGCCATGTTGTGTGCTTGCTCTTCACGAGCTTTCATGATTGCATCAAAAAGATCATACCCAAAATTATGCTTTTCAGCAAATGAGCGGAGAGCAATATTGTCGCGGGGATGACAACCACCACCATCACCAAGACCTGCCTTCATGTACTTTGGACCCATGATGCGATCGGTTGATCTTTTCAATGCATCAGTGACCTTGTCTACGTTCATATTACCAATTGCCATTGCGGCATCTTGAATCATATTGACAAGACATAGTTTAGCAGTGATGAATGTGTTATAGAAGATTTTCATCGATTCTACTTCTTCCCACGTACCAATCTCAATGCGAGTTTCTTTTTCAAGCATTGGCTGATAAAAGTCTGCAAGTAACTTTGCATCACCGGTCTCAGAACCATCTTCAGTTCCAATCATAATCATTTCTGGATTATGCATATCCCACTTCACTGTACCCTGAGCAATTAAGTATGGGTTATAAATGAAACGACCATTTTGAATTAGAGGAGCAATCTCGCGGCGAACAGTTCCTGGAAGCATTGTGCTGATCATCACAATCAGAGTATTCTTGTCTACATAAGAGTCTACCTCTTTTGTGACATTCACGGCAATTGAATAGTCAAAGTCTCTTGGTGGGAGATGTGATGTTGCATATCTTCCATCATAATCTGGGTGGTGTGCAGTAGGAACAGCAATGAAGACAATATCCTTACCCTTTACACAATCCTCAAGTTTAGCTTCAATTTTAGAAATCTGAATGTTGGGAACTCTACGAATATCATAACCTGACACCTCATAATGTTCTGCAATTACTTCAGCGGCATCTTTTCCAAGTTTACCAAGACCAACAAAACCAACTTTCATATTTAACTCCCATACACTAATAAATTGCCCTTTGAATTTACCTCTTGCCAATTTGCTTTAAATGGACCGAGATCAGTTGTAAATTCACATTGATTAAAACCAGCTTGTTTAAATTTAGTTTCCCACCATTTCTGATTCTCTCGTATAAAATGAGATTTATCACATTCATATGCTGGGATGATATATTTCTTATTCTCTGCCAATGGTATAATTGCAAATATCTTATCACACTTAGATCTAAGTATCTCCAACTGTGTATCTATTCCATCATAGGGAATGTGCTCAAGTATATCCTTACATAAAAGATGGTCACAGTATTGAAAAGAATCACTGTATGGTTCTATCTTTTTTACATATTCTGCAACTTCTTTTGGTGATTTACTTACAGCATACTCAGATATATCTACACCATACGCTTTTATATTTAATAACCTTAGAGCATGAACTAGATATCCTTTAGCGCAACCAAAGTCCATCACAGTCTCTTCTTTAGAGATGTTAATATATTGGACTACGTGGTGTGCTAATGGTATTGTGAGTTCCGGCATCCATCGGTAATTCTGATATAGTGATTTCCCAGATTGTGGACCAGATTCATAATATGATTTATCAAAAAATTCAGCTTCCATTAAACAAATTCTTCATCATGCAGAGGTTCAGAAAATTCAGCAAACCTATCAATCTTTCCATTTACAAAATCATCAAGCATATTCACGTTCTCAGTAAATACACAACCCTTACAATGTTCCTTGGCATCAAACGGCTGTTCAATCCTACCATCTATATATTTAAGTACGTCTTCTGCTTTACAGAGCTGATACCTCGTTGCGAAGTGTGCAATTGCACCATTAAGAACAACTGAATCGCAAGGATAAACTGTACCACCCCCGACTTCAGATAGATATGGACGGAAGTATGACTGATGGCATTTACTAGTTTGAGGAGCGCCATGTAATTTATACTGATGGAAGAATCGAGGATCGTTTACTTGTTCAAGCACCTTATCTAATTCGTTATGTTGCTCAATTAATTTATCTTGCTCAAGTAGACAATTAGGTAGTAGACGAATGTACTTAGCACCACAATTGTCAGCCACTGCCGCAACCTTTCTAAGAAACTCCACCAAGTCGGGAATATCTTCTTCATGGTCTAATGTAAATACACTTGAGCAACCAACGGTGCAATCCTCCGAAACTTTTTCAAATGGAAACTTGATACGGTTTTCCCAGTTAGGAAACGAGTTAATCGAAACGCGAACCCAACTAAACATCTTCAAGACGTCATCAGCAATCTTATGAGTTAGTGTTCCATTATTGATTAGAGCAACTTTAAGACCTTCACCATGAATAAATCTTACAAGTTCATTAAAATGTTTATACCCGGTTGGTTCACCACCACCAGTTAGAATAACAGCTTTCAATCCACGTGTTTTCAAATCAAGAACATATTTCTTAATTACATCAAGTTCAATACGTGTATGAGTATCACGATAAGTCACCGAACAATAAGGGCACTTGAGGTTACAAGCTCCTTCTGGACTGATGTGAGTGGAAATAACTGTATTAGGTCCACCATTCTGATACTGAAGCATCTGTTCTGAGTGACGCCAGAATTTAATTCCAGTGCTCGTAAATTTATGCTCTTCTTCGCTTTTTTCTCTAATCATTTGTACACCATATAATTATGTAAAACCATAAAATCTATATCAAACTGCCTAAACGTATTCAACGCTTGTTCTGGAGTTTCAACAATCGGTTCTTGTTTATTGAATGAAGTGTTAAGTAAAACTGGAATTCCTGTAGCATTATAAACTTTAGTTATCAACTCATAAACAAAAGGATCTTGTTCTTCAGTAATAATTTGAGGACGGGTTGAATTATCAACATGATTAACTGCTGATAACCTTGCTCTCCATTCTTCTTTAATATATGCTGAGGTAGTCATATATGGTGAGACAGGATTATAGTCCTCAAGGATATCGTCTACATATTTATCAATTATGATTGGGGCATATGGACGATACCATTCTCTTTTCTTAATTTTAAAATTTAAATGATCTCGACCATTTTCCATATCAGGAATAGCCACAATACTTCTATGTCCTAAAGCTCTTGGTCCAGACTCTGATCTACCCCTTGCAATCGTTATTGGTTTCCTTTGGCATAATTGATTTACGATTTCATCAATATCCAATTGCTTATATTTAAAATCAGTATTTTCCAAAGCATCGGTAACTTCTTGGTTTGAATATTCTGGCCCAAGATATGGAGAAAACAATTTATTGCTTTTTGGATTACCTAAAATATGATGCCAATGATATAGACACATTCCTACTGCAAGACCGGTATCATTAGGAAATGGTGGAACATGAATATTTTTGAAATTGCTTTTAACTCTTGTGTTCGCAACACAATTCAATGCGATACCACCAGCTAAGCAAAGATTCTCACTAGGAAGATTTTGGAATACTTCATTATAGATATCCTTCAATCTCTTTTCAGTCAAACTCTGAAGAGCTGCAGCGACATCTTGACTACGCTGTTTTGTCGTATCAGATAAGTCCTCATCATTATTAAATGCGCGTGAATGCACATCAGTATAATGAGGTTTCATTCCTTCATTCATACCATCTATAATCTGCTGTTCTAATTCATCACTGGTTTCACCATATGCCGCCAGCGCCATAATTTTACCAGCACCCGAACCAGGGTCCCATTTATGAAGTCTTGGCATACGATAATTATTTAAAGTAATGCCTGACCAAAATCCAGCGAGATTCATAACTCTCCCTGGAAAATAATTACGAATTCTATGATCAGTAGCATGAGCGGATGAAAAGTTTTCATCGTCCCCGCCACCATCTTGAGTCACAATTGTTGCTATATCAAATGGAGAAGTATAATATGCTGAGGCAACATGGGCAAGATGATGATTAACAGCGTATGCTTTTTTACCATCAATTAAAAAAGAAATATGCCAATCAACATTCGTACTTGGAATAATTGCATGCCATGGTGCAGCACGGCCTCCATCTTGGCGATTTGTTAATATAACATCAATATCATCCCAAGATATATTAAGTCTATCTAAGCTTGCTTGAAGAAATTTTCCATTGAAACCATAATCATGTTTAATTCTAGACCATCTTTCAAGTTCCCAATTCAATATAATTTTTGAATCTTGCATAATACATATTGCTGCATTATGGCCGTTGTATATCCCCATAGTAAGCATTAATCAAAATATCTCATTTGCAATCTCATTTCTTCAGGCATATTATATATAATTGCGTTTGGTATAACATGTTTCCATTTTTCTGAAATTTCAATATCAGTTGTTTCTGGAGTCCAATTTAACCATTTATCTCTATACCACTCTTGTGATGGAATAGAATCCCCAATCGCTGCCGAAAAGTTAATAGCAGTCAGATGTTTGTATAACATTGTTTTTGGATTAAAACAAAATCCAAAGTTATAGTTAAATATATGATTGGAAGCAATTTGATATTGTGGATGCCATGTTCCAAAATGAGTTGTAAAATTTGGTGCTCTATGTGGATACCATAGCATCGGACCTATTCTATCTCTCTGAGGAATTCTCCATTGATGGTTTTTCCACAATTCAATCTGATATGTTCCAATACAAGGAATATCTCTACTTTCTAATTCTCTATAAAGAGACTCAAGCATTGGTTTATAGAAAACCATATCTGGTTCCATAAACAACACAGATGATGGTGTATGCCCTAATCTTTCAACACAAAGATCATAATAAATTCTAAATTGATTTGCTGGTGTATTTGTTTCTGCTCTAAAATATTCAATATTTCTTTTTTTACCAAAGTGCGTATACATGAATTGTTGAACATCTTCATGTAACACTGGCATTGAAATTTCTTCGCCAAGATAATTAACGGTATCCTTCACTACCCATGGATTTAATGAATAAATGACAAATACTTTATCAACAGTATGCCGTATAGAATCAATTGACTGTTTTAAAAAATCTAACCCATAATGTATTCTATAGATTGCTATTCTTGAGATACCATAATTCATCTAATATAAACTCTTAACTTTTCTGCTTCGAGTTCTCGCTCTTGTTCTGTCTTTTCAAATATCACCTTATCCAATGCATATAAATTACCACGTTCCGTTGTGCGATTTCTTTGAGTTGTTTCATCCGCTGCTGACTTGCCAGTGGTAAAATGCAAGTGCTCATTTACGATATGAGGAATGAAGTGTGTTCTGTTTATTCTTTTTCCAATATCAAATACCCATGTATCATTATATCCAAAATTAAATATTCCAGGAGCAAAGTAACCAAGAGTTTGATACCATAAACGAGAAATAATTGGAAATGCACAGTGGTTGGCACCGTTGATGTAATCTTCAAACCACATACAATAAATTTGATCTGGGTATTTTTCAATTTCTTTTTCTAATAATACATCCCAATCTTGAGTGCGATAAAGCATATCATCGTTGCCCATAATAAGAACGTCTGCACCAGAATCAAACGCGAGCTTTGCAACTACGTTCCATGACTTAGAAACAGATTGTGGAACGCCAATATGATTGATATTGTTTTCAGGTTGTTTTCTTTGATATTCAATATATGCGTTAACTCTTGGATCATCAGAATCAATATAGTTATAAGTATAAACTCTATCTTTTTCTTTAGCCAAATTATGAACAGACTGAATAAAATTATCAAGTCTACCTGGTCTCTGACGACTTGGTGTTAAGATTGCAAATTTCATAGCTTCCAATAATCTCCTATCCATTCATTAGCTATAAATTCAACACCCCATGGAAATGTTGATTCAGGCCCAATTGCTTCGTGAGGTCGTGGTGTACCATGGAAGCAAATAATAGCCGTATCATCATCTAATCCGTTTTCATATACCTCATACTTATATGACTTCAATTTACCTGGCCATGTGTGTTGAAATAAATGAACTGGTAAATCCAGTTGCTGAAAAATATCATGTAGCAATTCACCATCACCACGAATTTTCTGTAATATTTCTTCTTGTCTATCTACAAAAATATCGTAAATAAAATGAGCCCAATCCCTTTCCCATGCCATTACACCTGATTGAAAAACATTATGATATTGAGCTCCATTTTCATATTTGTTATTTACACCTAGATTTTCAATACCCATAAATTTACCTTCAGTCCAATTCAGAAAGAAGTCGATGTTGCCAGTAATTACTGTGTCAAGATCTAAATAAACAACTCGTTTATCAAGTATATTATTATAGGTATGATGTTTTGAAAAAAGATAGAGTTTATTCCACCACCCTTGTAGACCTTCAGGTAATGGATATGTGTTAATACCTTCGATTGGATTATCAGTAAAAGCCTTAAAGTTAAATGGTACGGTAGTATTTCTCTCCACCATTGCCTTTAAAATACGAACGTAGTCATCCGAATATTCAGTTCCCCATTTGACACATACCACGTCAACCACAGGCGCCACCTACAGTTTCACGAACGATATCTTCTGTAATCGGTTCAAGATAATAAATTTCAAGAACCTCTGCACCAAGTAGTTTCGTTTCAAACCAATGATACTCGCCAGGTTTAACTGAAGTATATTCACCAGTATTCAATGATGTTACATCTACAAGATTATATTCATTTTTACGAACATGAATTTCCATCACACCATTTAAACAATAGAACATATTCCACTTATGTTCATGCTTGTGGATAGAACACTTCATTTTTGGATTGACTCTAATCCGATGAACCTCAATCATTGGAGTAATAAGTAACGGCTCAGTGTTTCCCCAAATCTTTCCGATTTTCATAATATTCTCGCTTTTCTTTTAGTTTTCTAATAATAAATTGATCCCAACTTTCATTTGGGTGTTCATCATTTTTGTAATCAAACTTTGATGAGGTGTCTTCTGTTGATTTTACATCCGATGAATTCATTATAGTATTCCTCTGGTTTCAACAAACAATCAGTTTCAAATTGTAACTTTGCTTCATAATAACTCATCTCACTCTTTGATTTACATAAATGAAGGATTTCACGATAAAATTTTTCAATACCATATTCTTCAACGAGCTGATTCAAGACATCATTAGAGCCTGTATAATCTTGCCAATCGGTCTCAATGATCTTTACTCGCCTTCTCTTCTGCCCTTTTAATGGTGGCAACTTTCTTTTTGATACTAATCCTTTTTTTCCAATGTATTTTTTATCATTACTAAGATCAGTTATTTCGTAAACAAAACCGACATTATCTTCAATCATATCGCTGGTAAAAGGTTTATCTTTATAATACCAAGTCATTCATTTTCATCTTCCCAATAATCTTCTTCCCAATCATCATCTTCTTCATCCTCTGAGATATCATCACTGCCGCAAAATGGGCAGTAAACTAATTCATCTTCTTCATTATATGAAATATGAAATTCAGCGCCACAATCTTGACAATATATTTCTTCTTTTATTTTATCCATTTGTTTTTTTCCTTATGTTGCCAAAATATTATCTGAGATTCGGAGACCAGACATCATCCCATGAACCAGTTAGAGCACCGCGAGCATAGTCTGTGGCTCTGTTCTCAAAGAAGTTAGTGTGAATAGGAGCATTGATCATTTCTTCAACCCAAGGTAATGGATTGGTCTTAATCTTATAGATTCCCTTCATTCCCATAGAAATCAATCTACGGTCGGCGATGTAACGAATATATTCTTTTACTTCATAGTCACGCAGTCCATCTACCTTACCCATCTGAAAAGCTAGGTCAACAAACTTATCTTCCAACTCTACCATCTTTTCAGCGATAGAATAGATTTGACTCTTTGTTTCATCATTCCAAATTTCTCTATTCTCTTCAATATAAGTACGGAACAGCTTAATCATACCTTCGGCATGCATCGTCTCATCTACGATTGACCACGTAACGATCTGCCCCATGCCTCTCATCTTACCATGACGAGGAAAATTAAGTAACATAATGAATGAACTAAAAAGAGCGAGACCTTCAGTAAAAGCAGAGATTGCTGCAACTTTGATTGGAAGAGAAGCGCCATTATTTACCTTTGATTGAAAATACTCATGTTTCTCTCTCATAGCATCATATTCAAGAAACTCATTATATGTTGACTCAGGCATGCCAAGAGATTCAATCAAATGAGAATAAGCAGCAACATGAAGAGCCTCACGAGCAGCAAATGATGAAAGCATCATTCGAATTTCTGGCTGAGGAAATGCTGGTAGATAATTCTTTACATAACCACCAGCAACATCAATATCAGACTGTGTAAAGAATCGAAATATCTGTGTTAAGAAATACTTTTCTTCAGTAGTCAAACGATTTTTCCAGTCTTTAATATCTTCCATCATAGGCACTTCAGTATGAAGCCAGTGTGACTGCTCATGCTTGAGCCACATATCATATGCCCAAGGATAATGAAATGGCTTGAAATAATCTCTTTCTTCCTGTAGCTTCAACTTAGTTGGCATTTAAATAACCCTTCAATCCTTCATAACCACCTGGAATCAACACATCTTCCATAAAGATTTGTGGAATGGTTGTTAGTTGATTTTGAGACATAATTGAAAAGGCGTCCATAACATCTATCTCTTCATAGACAATACCCTTCTCATCAAGAAGTTTTTTTGCTGCAGTACAATAATCGCACCACTCAGCTGTAATAACTTTAACGTCTTGCATATTGCTTGCTCCAGATCCAAGAACTAAACTTACTCGTCTTTTTTGATACAAATTTTATAAAAAAAGAATTCCAAAACCAATGATTGTATCTTCTGCCTGTCTTATTCATTTAATCATCCCTCACACGCCAAACAAGAATCTTCGCCAGAAGCCAATGCTTCTATATCAATTTCTTTAATAATTTCCCGTTCAATTTGACGAGAGACACGATCTGCCTTTCCAATCTTTTCTGAACGACAATAGTACATAGTCTTTAACTTCGACTTCCATGCCATGAAGTGTACGGCATGAAGATACTTAATGTTTACATTAGGTCTAAAGAACACGTTGAGTGATTGTGCTTGATCAATAAATTGTTGCCTATCAGCAGCATGTTCAATCACCCAACGCTGATCAATTTCCATTGCTGTTTTATATATATCTTTCTCATAATCTGATAAACATTTCAAGTGTTGGACGGAACCATCATTCGCAATAATAGATGACCAAATCTTTTCATAGTCTAGTGAATCATCTTCTTCACACTTCTGATTAATTAACTTATCAAGATACTTATTCTTATTTAAAAACGCACCACTAAGAGTGTCCTGACGGTAGGCGTTGGCTCTCCAAGGTTCAATAGAGGGAGAGGTGTTTCCCATGAGAATTGAAGAACTGGCGTTGGGTGCAATTGCCATAACGTGAGAACACCGTAAGCCGGTTCCTTTGGCATCAGGAGCTTCTCCTCGTTCAGCTCCAAGCTCGAGATTGGCAGCATCCAATCCTGTTCGAATGTGTTTAAACATTCGTAGGTTGGCAGATTTAGCAAGAGCCGATTCCCAAAGCACTCCTTTTCGCTGAAGGTAAGCGTGGAATCCCAAAGCACCGACTCCGACAGAACGCTCACGCTCTGCGCTGAACTTTGCGCGGGTAATAGAATCAGGAGCATTGTTAATAAAAATTTGTAATACATTATCTAGCATCTCCAATACGTCTTTGAGGAATTGTTTATTTTTTGACCATTCATCAAAGTACTCAAGGTTAAGGGAAGATAAGCAGCACACCGCTGTCCTATCCTTATTTGTCGGGAGAATAATCTCCGAACATAAGTTTGATTGATTAATTTTCAATTCTTTTTGTTTCAGCCATTCTGGCATTTTACGATTTGATTCGTCAATATAATGAATATAAGGTTCGCCTGTCTGCATACGCATCTCAAGAATACGTTGCCAGATATCTGTTGCTGATACAATTTCGCGAACTTCTTTTGTATGTGGGTCTTTCAATTCCCATGAATCATCATAGTCTGGATTCATCATACAATTTTCAATAATATGCATGAAGTCATCAGTGATATTAATACCATGGTGTAAGTTGAGACAACGGAAGTTTTGATCGCCTGTTGGCTTTCTCATTTCCAAAAATAAAAGTATATCTGGGTGAGATACATCCAGATAAGCAGCGTAAGAACCACGGCGAGTGCGACCCTGACGATAAGCCAGAGACGAGGCATCATACATTTTAAGATGAGGCATGACACCAGTAGACTTATCATCAGCAGAACGAATGCCAAAACCAATTCCAACTCCTCCACCTAACATTGATAACCAATTTGTTTCTGATAAATTTTCAACTAAACCTTCTGCCGTATCGTTGATAAAATTAAGATAACAGGATATAGGAAGACCCCGCTTAGAACGACCATAAGATAAAATAGGAGTGCTATAACTAAGCCAGTGCTTAGAAGAATAATCATACAGACGCTGAGAATGCTCTGAATTAGATCCAAAAATTTTTGATACATAAGCAAACCTTTCTTGGGGCGAGATTTCACTTTCGATCATATAAGACTCTTTAAGTCTCAATCGACCTAAGTCATCAAAAAGTGCGTCTCTGTTTGGATCAATTGTGATTCCCATATGCTCCATTTATTATTCCCCTAATTGTTTGATGAGTGGAAAGATCTTTGCAATCTCTACCGCACATTGTTTTGCAATTTCTTGATGTTCTTTTTGTGTGCCGTTAGCACTACGTAATTCTATATAGTGTACCCAAGAACGAAGCGTTCCATTCATATACATACGAGACATCGTGAGCCCTTCTGGTAGTACTGCACGAGCCTGTTCTTTCG
>Ga0208160_1000827_pt1 | contig 13817 bp, 5 predicted proteins | sample CB_VirMetaG_FD_184536 | JGI IMG/M metagenome (GOLD analysis project Ga0208160, IMG submission 184536) | Freshwater to marine saline gradient viral communities from Chesapeake Bay - CB_1504_1 Viral MetaG (SPAdes) (version 4) | ecosystem: Environmental > Aquatic > Marine > Coastal | place: USA... | reverse complement strand
CTGTTAGGTTTGGGGAAATATCTTCTGCCACAAGAGATAAAGTAATTGCCTTAATCGAAAAAGAAGCTAGAGGTTATGTGATGACCCAAGAGGATAAAGATCTTCTTAAGTCTGTAGTATTTAAGGCACAAAAACCTGTAGGCGTAGCAGATTACTATACTACATTTAAAGGCACTAAACAAAAGGTTAGACAGCGTCTGTATATTAAAACTTCAGCTGTTCCTTTGCTTCCTTTCTTCACTAGAGGTACCCAGTTAGACAACGTAAGAATTGCTATGGAAAAACTCCAAGAAGAAAAAGGACTTGGAGTTAGACTAACTTTTAAAACTGGTACTAAGGTAGGATTCCCTGCAGCTTCTAAAACTGCCAAGCTTACTAACAATGATGGTACAATCAAGTCTTCAGATGAGCTCTATTCAATGTTTAGTAATGGTAATGTTGAAGGTAAACCTTATGTAGAAGTTAAACGTAAGTACTGGAGAATTCAACAGTCTGTTCCTACTAAGACCAAAGACGAGACAACTAGAGGTACTCAGCCGGATGCTCTTATTGGCTCAGGAGTTTCTACAATTCCGGATATTGAACCTCTTGTTAATAAGTTCAATTCTAACTCTGATAAGTTATATAAACTCAGAGCAGATGCATTAAGAAATGAACTGATGATAGATAACCCGAATACCAGAGAAGGTGGAAAGGTTATAGATAGAGAAAAGTTAGCTATTCTTTTAGAAGAAGTAGCTAAAGACAGAGGTTTTGACTTTAATGTTATTGAAGGTCTAACCATTGGGGAAGACGGACAATTTGAAATACCTGCAGAGCTATCTGCAGCTTCTGAACAGTTCCAATCAATGCTACTTTCTATAGCTAGAAAAGGAATAGCTAGAAAAAAAGTAACAGGTGGGTCTCAAGTATTGATGTCTGAGGCCATGTTTAGATACCAAGAAGGTCTCAAAGGCAAGTCAGATATTGTTTATACTACAGAATACGATGAGTCTGTAGGCCTTAAGCCTATGAGAATGGAGGATGGAGTAGTTAAACCTGCTCAGATTATTATTCCAAATAAATTCAAACTTCCTAATGGTAAGATTATCAACTTTAGAAAATATATTGACTCTAATGGAAGAATAGATTTATCTAAATTACCAGAAGGAGCTTTAGAAGGTTTTGGTTTTAGAATCCCAACTCAAGGCTATAACTCTATGGCTGCTGTAGAAGTTGTAGGTTTCTTACCAGATTACATGGGAGACATTGTTATAGCACCAAGATCCTTTATGGTTCAGATGGGCTCTGACTTTGACGTTGATAAATTGTACGATTACTTCTTCAAGATGGAAGAAAAGGACGGGCAATTACAAAAAATTTCTGGAGAAGACAGTGAGTATGGTTTACAAAATGCTTTGTTACAAAACAGAATAGACATTTTAAAGAACCCAGAAGTCTTTAAATTAATTAAAACTCCTTTGGATTTTGGTCTCCATAAGTTTAAGCCTGGATCTAATAGATACACAAACTCTGCAGATCCTGCTCTTACAGAAGAAATCAACTCTGCAGGAGGGGTTGCTGAAGCTATTGCTCTTCGTAAAGAAGAAAAGTCAAAAACTAAAAGTTCTATTCTATCAGAGTTTTACCAAAGAACTAAGTACTTGGAAGCAAGAGCTGCTCTTGATGCTGTAGGTGTAAAAGCTTCGCTTAACTCTTTTAATGCAGTTATTGCAAGTACTAAAAAGACCATAGAACTTACCAACCCGGTTAAGTTTGGTAAGGATATACAGGTAAAAATTATCTCAGGAGCTAATACTTTAAAAGGTTCCGGTAGGTTAAAACAAGATGTTATATCAGGTTCATTGTCTGCAGCTGTAGATAACCAGAACGAACAGATTGTAAATAAGTATAACCTGAATGACCATACCTTTGATGCCCATGATGCTATGGAGCTTTTGGGTCTTGAGGAAGACTTTATCCAAGCTTTCTTAGAACAGCCTATTCTAAAATACTTAGTTGAGGCTGTTAATAATGGACAATTCTATAATGCTTCTTTTGCAGCATCAGAAATGCAGTTAATGCTGCTTAATGCTATTTACAAAAATAAATTCCCTAATGCTACAGAAGTAGATGGAGAAGCACTAAGCAAACTAGCTGATCAAATAGTATTAGAATTCGAGGATCAGACAAAAGATAAATCTTATGACGAAGTAGTTTCAATGCTATGGAACGCACTAGAGGAAGAAGATTTTGAGTTTTCTTATATCATCTTAACTAAGTTCCAACAGTTCTCAGGTATTATGTCTGATTTAAGACCTGTTATGCGTTTAATATCTTCTGATGCTAAAGGGGCAGGATCAAACATAAGTGATTTCGTGTCCCTATCAGAAAGGGCTGATGAAATTTTAGAAGATGATTATGTGAAATCTTCTTCTATGTTGAGTCTTTTAGGAGATTCTAAACTAGTTAGTCTTAATGATTACAAGAAGATTAGATCTTTAGAGGCTAAAGGTTATATCAAAGGACCTTCAACATCTAAAGGATACTTAATGATTAAGCCAGATAGTGCTAAGGGAGCAGCTTCTCTCCATACGTTTGCTCTATCTCAGGAATTAATCATGTCTGAGTTCTCCGGAATATTTGACTTTGTAAGAAATACTACTCTAAAAGCTTTTATCCGTCCTTCCAAAGACAGTAAAAAGATAATTGAAAAGGCTGTTAGACAGTATATTAACAGTAACCCTGAGCTTTTCTCTGGTGTTACTAGGCAACAATTATTGTACGGGTCTGAGGTCGGTCCTAGTTTAGCCCAAATTATTGAAGTAGTTAAAGATTCTCCAGCCCTTAGAAACAATGCACTGATCCAGGAGTTAGAGCCATTTATTGAGGAAAATGCTGCCCATACTTTAACTTTTAGAAACTCTGCAGCAGACGATCTTGTAACTGATAAGCATGCAAAGGCTTTCTTAGATTTGTTATTAGGTCCTAACAGTAATACAGTTATCCCGTCTATTAATATGACTCCTAATCAAGTAGGCCGAATGTTAATTGACTATGCCTTTTTAACTGGAGGGGTAAAAACTGCAGTAGACTTTGTACGCTTTGTTCCAACCAGCTACTTAATTGACTTAGGCTTTTATGCAAAAGTTAAAGAAGGTTTTACAGCCCTTAAAACTAGTACAGCATTAAAGGCTAGTTTTACTCAACAGTTGCTTCAGCACAATCCAGAAATGGCTCAAGCAAGGGTTAAATTAGATAAGAATGAGGGAGTATTCTTTGACAATAAAAACTCCAATGTAGCAGAAGGAAATGTGCAATTTTCAACAAGTGCTAAGTTTAAAGAAAGAGCTGGAATTACTCTTGGGGATAATAATATCTTTGAGATAGACCCTACTTATCTATACATATCTGTTAAGCCTAATAACAGGCCTCGTAGAGTTCTGAAGTTTAATAATTTAACAGGACGGTATGAGATGTTAGATAACCTCGGAACAGGTACTATAAGTGAGTATAGCTATGGAGCAGGAGTTGCTGAGTCTGTTATTGCAGACAATAGAGTATCTAATTACTTAGGAGTAAATCCAGATTATGACGAAGACTTTGAGGATAATTACTACGAGGATTCAGACGAAGACTTAGAAGAAGAAACTTCTGAGGAAGAAAGGCCTACTAAAATCAGAAGAGAAAAAAGAGCAAATCCAAATGATGTACTTACTGGAGAAGAGGGATATCAAGAAAAATGGGAGTCATTATTTAGTACTCCTCCTTCTACTTCTTCACCAACTCCGGAGCCTGTAGAAACTGGTACTCCTACTTCAGAGACTTTAGATGATGAACAAGAGTATGAACTAGCCTCTGAAGAAGATTTAAAAAAGTGGGATGAACTATTTGGAACATCTCCTACTCAAAGCGGACCTACTATTGAAAGTACAGCTACTGAAGATTCTACACCAGCTTTAGCTGCTTATCAGAGTACTTTAGAAGCTAATCCTAATAGTACCGTTTCTTTGGAAGGAGAGGCTATAAACTCTGTACTGGAACAAGTAGCCCAATCAGATGATATGGCCCATAAATATCTAGCTAAAGAAATTTTAGATTCAGATATTATTCAAAAGACCGGAGTAAAAGTTGTTATTAAATCCGGTAATGTTACAGATTCTTCAGCTGTTGTTGGAGAAGCTAGAGTATTTATAAATAGCTCTACAGGTAACTGGGAATTTGAACAAGCTTTCCTCCATGAGTTAGGTCATGGTTTGACTCTAGAAGCTATAAATCTATATCAAAATCCTGCTACTAGAAACAATCTTTCTCCTGAGGTTAGAAAAGCTTTAGCTAAGTTAAATGCTATACGTGAGCAGTTCTTCCAAAATATTATGGAAGCTGATCCATCTCAAATAGCTTTATTCTTTGCCTTTACCAATGCATCTAAGTCTGGAAATTTAGAGATAAGTTCAGAGGACGTTAATAACTACATTACGAAGGTTAATGAACTTATCCAAGCACAGGATTTAAAGGGTCTACAAGAGATGCTTTACAAGGCTTATGGTGCTACAGACTTAAAAGAGTTTGTCACCCTTGTAATGAGCTCTAAGACCTTTAGAGATATGTTGGACCAAGAGTTCAAGCTTGACATTCTAGGTAACCCTGATAAGAGCTTCTTGAGTGAAATCTTAGAGGTCTTAATGGATGTATTTAGGGGAGTTCTTAATCTGGAGAAAAGACCTATCTCTGAGTATGCTCTTCAACAGACTATGGTGGTTATGAAGAATGAGCCTACATTGCCAAGTACTAAGAATGTTAGGACTGAGCCGATGATAGTGAACATAAACAAAAAGCCGTACACTATTACTCCTAATAACCTAGTATTGGACAAAGGGAAGAAGGTAACTTCTCAAGGTACTATTACTCAGGCTGAAATGAAGTTAGCTGAGAAACGGAAAGAACTTGGTAAGGTTGTAATTCCTGACGGTACTTTCTATGTATTCCAAGGCTTTGAGGAAATTAAGGTAGTTAAGATATCTCCTAAAGGCTCTATTCAACTTATTAAGCCTTCGCATAAAAACTATGAAACAGTAATTGCACAGGCTTTCAAAGGTGGAGATAACAATATAACAGGTAATGAAACTGTAACACCTACACCTACACCTACAGCTCCATCAACTCCTGTTTCTACAGATGCTAGAGCATTTGACTCAGAAGGAAACGAGCTTGAATTATATGGAACTGAAATTCTGCGTAAAGAAGATGGTTCTACATACGAAGAATTTGATACAGTAGAAGAAGCTCAAAAAGCTTTTGATGAATTAAAACAACAAAGTCAACAAGCTAGTGCTACAACTTCTGCTCAACCTACAGCAATACAACAACTTAGAGAGGCAGAATCAGGAGAGCAAGGAATATCAGAAGCAGAAAAAGCTACAATCAAAGCTGCAATGGATGCTTTGCTTCCTCCGCCAGATGCCTTTGAATCTAGAGAAGAATATGATCAAGCAGAAGCCCAAGTAAAGGCTAGTCAGGAGTATAAAGATTTAGAAAGACAGCTTACTGGAAAACCTCAACCTATACAAGCCCCACAGCCTGCGGTTATACAAACTTCTCCAAAAAGGTCTATTATAAACGACAATAGCTTTACTTACAAGGGTTTGAATGGAGAAACTGTAACAGTCGAAACTAAATTTAGACTTACTGAAGGTCAAGGCCTCGCTTTGGAAGCTTTAACAGACTTCGTATTAAACCCGAAAAAAAGCGAAAACTTTGCTGACCTATCTATGACTTTAGAAGGCCCAGCAGGTACAGGCAAAACAACTGTTATAGGCTTAGTAAAAGCCATAGTAGAGAAAATTCCTTTAGGATTTTTAGATAAAAAAACCTTTATCTATAGTGCCCCTACCCATGCTGCTACAGTAGAAATAACTTCAGCTATTGTTGAATTTGGTGAAACCAGAGCAGCTACTACTATACAGTCTTTAGGAGGAATGAAAGTAGACCCAAGATATCCTGAAAAAGGAAAACAGCTGCATACCTATAAAAAGCTAATGACATTATCAGGGAAGAGTAACGTCCTCATTGTAGACGAAGCTTCAATGCTAAATAAAAATGATTATGAATTTCTTGTAGAACTAGCTAAATCTCCAGAAGATAGTTATCGAATAATTTTTATGGGGGACTCTATGCAGATCCCAGAAGTAGATACTAGAAACCCAGAGATAAAATTAGTATCAGCTGCATTCACAGATTCTCCAAAAATTACACTAACTGAAGTAAAAAGAACAAGTGATAATGGTATTCTTCAGTTATTACAAGAAATGAGAACGAATATCACTAATAGAGTTCCTGTAATTGAGGGCAGTACTAATGTAACATACGTGCGTAAAGCAGAGGGTATAAGTAGATTTATTCAAAAAATAAAGGAGGATCCTGAGAATACTGCTTATGTCAGCTACACTAAAGATTCAGTAGCTGCTATGATAAAAGAAGTGCGAAGACTTTTAAAATATGAGGGACTTTTGAAGCCAGGAGAAGTTATTACAGGTTATCTAGGTTTCCAATCTAAACAAATAAGCGATCGAAAAAGCAATGTAGGTGATATAGCTAATAGTGTTAGATATAAGGTAACAGATGTAAGAGTATACGAAGATCCTAATTCTTATATAGTAAACATCCAAGCTGTTAGCCAGCGACTAAAAGATATATATGATAAAGGACTAACTCAGGGAATTCCTGAGGGTGGAAAAGCTAGAACTGCATACTATCCTTTAAGCCCTTCAGATGCTATTGCTTTAGATAAAGAACCTACTAAAGAACAGTATGAGGGTAATAATGCTTTTATATCTTCAATTCTAAGAGAATTATACCAAGCTAAGCAAGATGCTATAGCAAATCCAAGACTTTGGCCAAGATTTTATGAAATAGAAATGAGCGTTAAACTGGGACTTGCAAAAAGAGATCTTGGAAACGACTATGTGTACAATCCTAAGACTGATAGGATGGAGTTATTTAACCCTAACAATCCAGTACATAAAACCCAAAAGAAAAATGGATTCTTAGTAGAAAAAGGAATAGACTATGGTTATGGAATTAATACACACAAGGCTCAGGGATCTACAATTAAAAATGTATTCTTTGATGCCAACACTATACCAGCTGGCGGCCCTACTGTCGTAGATAAACAAGGTAATAGAATAACAACAGAACCCCATGCTTTGGCTTATGTAGGAGTATCTAGAGCCTCTGAAAGTCTTACAGTAATGGGAGACAGTGCTTCAAAATTCTATAAATTTGGAGAACCTGCTCCTATTGTAGGGTTTAAAACTCGTCAGCAAAAATCTACTCCAACCCAAAGCCCTCCAATTCCTCCAGGATGGGAGGATCTATTTCCTAGTGGAATTATACCACTTCAGGGAACAGTAGAGGAATTCTTAAAAACCTTAGAGCTCCCTGAAAGAAGAATATTCGCAGAGATGGTTAAGAACGGAGAAATTAAAACAATTTGTAAATTGTCCTAATGAAAAGTTGTGGAATACATGATATCTCAGATCCAATATTATCTGAGCTGTTAACTAAGTACGGGGCTACAGAAGGATTTAAAATCTACTCTAAAGCTAAGAAAGAATTAAACCTTTCCGACAATGCTATTAAGCACCAGTACTTGCCTGAGTTAATAAATACTCAACCTAAAAAGGTAAGTAATAAGCTACAGCATGCTAACCGTATTAAGTCTTTTAACGGGACTACAGCTCTTATTGAGTCAAAGCTGGGATTAAATAAGTTTAGCCAAAAGGATAATACCTACTACAAAGCTTTTAGTGACAGGGCTGTAGCTAATAAAAAAGCATCTGAAGCAACGTTAGAGTTAGCAAAAAAGGGGTTATCATCTGTTTACAATGCCAGAGTATTTAAAACTCCAGAAGGCTTTATTGTAAAAGTATTACCAATAGTCCAAGCTACAAATCTAGAGGAAGTTAGTAGACTGATTCCACAAGCCTCAGCCCCTTTTGTAAGAGCAGAACAGGATAAGTTAAAAAACTTAAACCAAGAAAAAAGGTCTATACAAACCGAGTTAGAGAGAGCTACGATTATTACTGGAGATTACTTTGCAAAAGCAGAAAGGCTCGATAATGTAAACAAGGCTATTAGAGAAACCAATGCTGAGCTACGAAGACTAAAAGAACTAGACACAGTAGATAAACTCTTTAAAAAAGCTGATGAGGATTACTTATGGTTACAAGAATTCTTTTCTAAACCTAATTACTCTTATCAGGATTTACAACAGGCCCTTACTAAATATGAGACTTGGGCTGTTACAGCTGTTTCTCCAGGTAGTGCCCACCCATATTTAGATGATCTGGAACAAAAAAATCAACCCATAGTAGATAGGATGAATGCTATATCTACTAAGGTAGCTTCTAGATTTGGGGCTATTATGGCTAAAAGAATTCAAGAAGCTGTTATAGCTTCTACAAGAAAACATAGTAACGTAGACAATTTAACAGATGAGGAAATCTTAAATACTCTAGTACAAGAAGATGCTTCTGTATTAGCACAAGTAAGAGCCTATACTCTAAACTTAGGAAAGCAACAACCTTTAATACTAAAGGCTTTATTCAACAATGTTAATAAAGCAAACAATGCTGCACATAATGCAGCTTTTGATAGGGTAAAAAAGTTAAAGGATGCCGCTAAAAATATACGTCTAAAGGACATGAAAATGTTCTACCAAAAAGACGGTCAAGGTAGATTAACAGGACAGCTTTTACAGCCGGCAAACTCAGAGTTTATTAGTACCATACAAAAGCTACAGCGAGACATTGATTATGCTACTATTGAAAAAAATGCACTAGACCCAGACAGCAAAGAAGGTAAAGCTGCTTATAAAAGATTAGTAAAAGCGAGAGAAGCCAAAACTAATTTTTACTTGGCTAACGTACAAGCTTTAGATATAAGTGGGTTTGTACTAGATGCTAGTACCTTTCAAGTAACTCTTGGTCTTCCTGCAGATTTATTTGGAGGAAGTCCAGACCCTGATCCTGGAGCTACTAGAACATTCTTGGAAAAAAGATTTGGAAAAGCTGAAGCCAATAGAATGCTGACAAAAGCTAAGTCAATGGCTAACTCATTCGTCGCCGAAAGAGATAGTATCATAGCAGAAATGCTGGCATTTCAAGGGAATTCTAAACAACCGACAGACAGACTTACAGATGAGAATTTAGAAATTCTTCGAGAATGGGTAAACCAACACTCTCCATTCAAAGCTTATAATCTTTTACAGCAAGGGGCTTTAGGAGTATCAGTTAGGCCTAACTTTAAATATACTCTAGCTATTCCTAATAAAGCTAATGAAGATGCAGATTATCAATATCTAGTACAGAGTTATCCTGAAGCTTTAGATTTCTACAACATAATGGTAGACATCATCGAAGAAGGTAGAGCCGATATAGGCGATGTATCAGGATATCTAACAGGGCTTTCTATTCCTCTTATGAAAGACGCTTTCTTTAGAGAAATGTTTAAAGGAGGAAGTCTTTTACCTAAACTAATGGACTCAGCAAAGTATGCCATTAGTGCTGCTGATAATGAATCTTATAAACAGGAAGGCCTTCACAAAGATGTTGAAAACATTGTAAACCAAGAACAGATAAATATGAATGCTGTGACTATGCACGGCATTCAAAAACAAGTTAGAGAAGAGCTGTTTAGGCTGGAACAAGATTTCATAGAAGCCAATGGACAAGCGGCTTTAACCAAAGAGATAAAAGCAGAATTAAGAAAGGACGCTATAAACAATGTATACGATAACTCCTCTAGTAACCTAGTAGGAATTATGAGTATGCTGGCTCTCAATATAGAAACTATAAAAGCTAAGCGAGCCATAGAACCTCAGGTGCAGCTGATAAAAAGGTTTATGAAAGACGGCAATCTTCTACAAGGAAGATTTGATCAAAAGAATGCTATCAAAGCAATGGATTACTTCCTGGATAGAGAGTTTTTTGGTACAAGACCCGCTGATAATGTAGGTAAGGGAGGTTTGAAAGTCTTAGATATAGAAGAAAAAAAATCACAAAAAGCTATCTTAGAAAAGGTAGATGCAAATGATGCTAGAATAGCAGAGTTAGAAGAAAAAGAAAGTAGTGGGGAAATACTCAGTCAACCGGAATTGGATGAACTAGAGGGGCTCAGAGCTGAGCAAGAAAGTCTAGATAAAGACTTAGAGAAATTAGGTAGAAGAGTAAAAGGATCTAAAATAATAGATGGCTTTATTTCAGCTACTCAGTTAATCGGAATTGGATTCTCTCCTATATCTGCTATTGGTAACGTTGGAATAGGTTACTTATCTAACCAAATGTTAGCAGCCGATGGTAGAGACCTAGGCCCAGACTCGTTAGCTAGGGCTTATGGATATATCCTTGGAGGTAATACAGCAAGATTTTTTACTTTCGGTCTTTCCGAAAAAGTAATAGCTAATAGCCATGCGGATAAAATTAGAAATCTTGTAGATTCTAATCAATTAGTAGCATCCATCTTTGACGAGGTTTACCATAATACATCAAAGCTTACTGGAAAGAATAAAGGATTACTTAGATCATCCCATTTGATGGAAAGGTCTGAGTTTATAAACCAGGCAGCTATTATGGTAGGTATGATGCTTGACACAGAAGTAGAGCTATCAGACGGTACTATTATGACTTTGTACGATGCTTACGATGAAGAAGGAAAGCTTAAGGATAATATAGTATCTTACAAAACTAAATCAGCAACTAGTAGTAAACCTTGGGATCCAAATGAATTCTTCCAATATGTAAAACACATAGTAGAAGAAACCCACGGAGACTACAACCATAGTGTTTTACTTAAAGCTACTGCTGGAGGTAGATTACTTTCTACATTCCGTACATGGATGTTTAGGACTTATGCTACTAGATATGCTCCTGAAGAGTATGATTCTATATCAGGGTATGTTAGGAAAGGTCGTTACCTTTCTGCCATGCCTATCCCATTTATTAACAGAGTTCCTTTCATAGGGAAATTTATTCCTCCAGTTGTATTAGCAGGTGCTGGAATAGATCACCCTGCTGTTGGTAGTCTTATACCACCTTCTGCAAGAAAACGACTAGGACTCCCCGAACCTACAAAGGGTACTAAAGAATTAGTAGATACCTTAGGCAAAGTGTTTAAAAATTCCGTAGGAGTATATGGAGACTTCTTTAAGTCAATACTAACTCCTCATAAGTACAAAAGTAAGTTTAGAGAAAAACTAGAACAGCGAGGATTCTCAGATGTAGATACTGCAAACGTTTCCGCAGTATTTGCTGAGTTCTTTCAAAGAATGACTCTGGCTCTTTCTATACTGCTCTTGTATAGCTTATGGGACGATGATGATGAACAGGAAACCAAAAAAAGTTCTATAATTTTAGCTATGAACCTTGCTCGACGTTTCGAGAAGGACTTGAACTTCTACTCAGACTTTACTGAAACAGGGCGTACTCTGGATAATCCAATTCCTGCAATGAGGATATTTGATGGATTCTCTCAAATGAGTGACGCTGTATCAAGAGTATTTGATGAGCGAGATCCTAATCTTCAATCAGGATTTTATGAAGGTTGGTGGGCTCCTACTAAGATAGCTTTTAGAACTCTTCCCGGCTTGACTGCTATTGACCAGGCACGTCGTTATATGAATATAGACGTAATGACTGGTACAAATATTGAAAACAAGGAAGACCTATACAAAGCTTTTGAAGACAATATGTTGATAAAGACAGAAGAGCCTGATTAATCTTCAGGCTCTTCTGTACTTTTTTTCAACATTCTGGGTCGAGTAGTATTTCCGTCAGCTGCATCTGTCATTCTCTGATTGATGCCCTTAACTTCCATACTTGTGTTTGGGATTGGCTTTCCGTTAAAGATATAGCCTTTGCTTAAATGCTTCATAACTTAGTTTTTTTGTCTACACTACGTACTACAAAGTAACCACCGATAGCAGTAATCAATATAGTCTCATATAGACTGATCCATGATTCTTTTACTATAAACTTTATTTCTAAAGCATCTAGAAAGATAAGTACAAAAAGAAAAAGAATCAAAGCAGATACTGTGAGTGGACGTACATTCTTAGATAGCCAGCTATCAGATGACATATCGTACTTCCACCTATCAGATACTTGCTGCTCTTGTTGAATAATAAAGTCATTCTGAAGTTTCTCGTACTCCATCTTCTGTTCAATAGTCAGGTCTGGATCCCTATCAATTAGGTTCTTAACTATACCTAAAACTCCTTTATCCGGAAGAGCATCTCCAACAGCATCAAGAACTTTAGGGGCATTCTTAGACAGCCAGCCCCCAATCTTGGTATCTTTAAACTTTTTCTTTTCGTCACTCATAGTTACAAAGTTACCACAAAATTCTGAATTCTGGACCATTACTAGATTCTATAAGCTCGTTAGCTTTATTAAATCCATCACAGTTCCAGTCTATTCCTTTGTAGCAAGCATAAGCAGGATGAGCATATTCTAAAACTCTACAGTTACCAACTACTGGTTTAAATGCTTTAGCGTCGTTACCCCAAAACATAAAAATACAATCAGGTTTATTCTCAGCAATAGTCTTAAGAACACCTTCTGTAAACTTCTTCCAGTACTTAGTATGAGAGCCAGCCTGTCCTTTTTTAACAGTCAAAGCTGTATTCAACATAAGAACTCCCTGTTTAGCCCAAGATTCTAAACTAGGGTCAAAACAAAAATGAGAATGATCAATACCATAACGATGGTGCAAGTCTTCTATTTTCCGTAAAGACGGACTTGTAACTTCTCCCTCATTAGCAAATGCTAATCCGGTAGCACTTCCATTATGGTAAGGATCCTGGCCAAGTATAACTACTCTTAAATCATCCCAAGGAGTTTCTCTAAAGGCTCTAAATACTCTTGGCTTTTCCGGATAAACAGTTCCAAGTCTATACTCTTCCCTAACCTTATCCATAAGCTTTCCCATATACTCAGAAGAAAGAAGGTCAGCCAAAGCGGCTGACCATCCTTCTCCGAGCTGGTTATTCCAAAACTCAGTTTTCATGTGTCTAAAAATTCTGTATTAGGAGTTACTTTAGTTTTACAAAGTCCTCTTAAGTAAACCTTTATATCAGGAGTAAGTACATCAAATTTGGGATTCCAAATAGACCATAACTCACTTTCTTCAGATAAGTATATTCCTAAGCTTGATTCCTTTAGCTCTCTAAGTTCTTTAGACCTAGTAAAAACATGGTGTAAAATTCTAGTCTCAGGTAATAACCCAAAATTAAAACAAGTACCTTTGCCAGCTAAATCATACCTAGAATACTTACCCTTCAGAAAATTCTGATAGTTCTCTTCAAATACTTCAGGAACTTTAAAAACTTTAACTCCGAAGAAAGTATCAACTATATCATAGCTATCTACAAAACAATCGTGTCTAGCTAGAATAGTTTCAAAATGGACGAACTCCCTATCTTGTTTATTGCTATGTACAACAAAGATATGGTTATCTCTATAGGCCTCTACGTCTTCGTCGTATAGATAAGAATTAACTATTCTACCTTTAAAGACAATAGGCTCTATTCTGAGAAAAGGGAGTACAAATGTGCTAACAGTATTTAACTCATTATAGGCCATTGTATACTTCCCTCCTCATAGTATTCTACTGGGTAATCCCAAACATCATTCTTTTCATGGAAATCCAAGTAATCAAACGCTGTATCAATACCTTTATACAGTCTGCTGTTATACTCAAAATCATCCACTAAATCTTCCATAGGAGGAGCATTCCAAATAGTAGGAGGAACAAACCCTTTGGAATCTAAGACAATAAAC
>Ga0208160_1000826_pt1 | contig 13820 bp, 13 predicted proteins | sample CB_VirMetaG_FD_184536 | JGI IMG/M metagenome (GOLD analysis project Ga0208160, IMG submission 184536) | Freshwater to marine saline gradient viral communities from Chesapeake Bay - CB_1504_1 Viral MetaG (SPAdes) (version 4) | ecosystem: Environmental > Aquatic > Marine > Coastal | place: USA... | reverse complement strand
TGCGACCTCCTGGATGGCGTGCGCTTCAAACTTTTCTGGTTCAAGTACAGCCATGTGGACGAGGGTGCCGAGAGAGAGGCTAGGAGAGGTCCGTTCGGGTACGAGTCCATCTAATTTAGCTTTGAAGTGTCGGGGGCTCCTGTAGGCGAGTAGCTTAAGGTCAGATGCGGCGAGGCCAACATCTCTTCTGTAGACGTCCATGGGGACGTCTTTAATCACTCCGTTCATTTCTACATTCCTATCCTTCTAGTCGCTCACGAAGGGCGTCTATGTTCATTCTGATCGCGTCTTTGCTAATGCGATAATCTTTTGCAAATGCATATGTGCCACCAACTCTGATACACCCGCGCACATATCCCTTTTTTATCCATGCGTGCATGGTCTTTCCGGTGAGTCTAAGTGACCGCGTCACTTCTCTCATCGAAAGATATTCATCTAATGGTGTTGCAGTTATTTGCGGTTGATTTTCCATTTTAGCTCCTTTCGTATAATCCGGAATAATTATCACAAACTTCCTCAATGGCAATATGTTATAATTTCTTCCATCCCGGCGTTATTTCTCCAAATGCATAAAATCAAAATAGCGGCAAAAAAAACAGGAGGGGGGGTTGAGGTTAGTCAAAGGGCAACCTCAAATCGGGCGCAGCGAGTTTCACTATGCCTGCTCCCAAAACCCTACCGTTATTATTAGCGTTTTTGGCATTGGCGCAGGGGCGCAGGTGCATAAGGGGATCTAACTTTTGGATAAGCTAATAAATGCCTAATCGATGAGCACATTTAGTAGATAAATGATTAATAAATATAGAAAATAGAAAATAGTTGTGCCTGCAATGTCTTATATAAAGAAAAAAGACGATTGCCGTGTATTAGGGCATTTGCCCTCTCATTTCTCTACCCCCCCCGGGGGGCTGCGATTCTGCGCCAAATCCGGTTTCATTAATGATTCCGGGATGATTTTGGCGCAGGCGCCCTGCGCCCGATTGCGCCCGCTGCGCCCCAATTTTGAGATAAGCAGCTGGAACAATTGCGATTTTCATTATATCTATTTTGCGCATGTTCGCAAGAGTGGACCTGCGCCAAATTCTGAATCAGAGCATGAGGCTCTTGCCGCTCGGAGTGATGCGGCGCTCTTCGATGAGCAGGTCAATGGCTGCGTTTCTGAGCTGGCGGTTTGCCATTCCTCTAAAGCGAGCAGTGATGAATTTACCAATTCGGCCACGGGTAAGGATCTTATGCTTTCGGAGCACATTGACGACAGCCTCCATACACATGGTTAGCTCATCGTGTGCGCCATTTGTCAGCATCCACTTCCAGACTGCCACGTGATAGCGGCAGAGAGTTAAACCAACTTTAACGTCAGCGGGCAGAATATCGATGCGCCCGCATCCCCAGGCATGCAAACCAGAATACCAGAGAGCTCTTTCACGCATTCTGATCCACACAGACTCTTGGTCCTTATCTGTATCCCTAAGCTTTTGCATCTCTTGCCAGAAAGGCTCAAATATCTCGAAGCAACCATCGGCAAAGTTCATAACAGTCTCTGTTGGGTGCACATCACTGCTACAGATATACATTCCATAGTGGTCCTTGATCTTATTTACGATCGAGTCAGACCATTCAACACCTCGAACTGTTGAGCTCCACCATTCCTCTATGTCTTCCTGTGGACTGTTTACGAGCCACGGACTCAAACGTGATGCCATCCCAGATTCAAAGAATTTTGGCAGTGCACACAATTCACCAAATTGCTCAGTGACGCCGCAAAGCAAAAAAGTTAGGCGTGGGCTCATTGCTGCCTTGTGGCTATCTTCGTGCTTTTTGTTTTCCTGACCGCTAACGAGTCGAGGACTACCAAAATATTCTAAGACGCCAGTAAACATCTCTTGTTGTGGTGTATGCATGGCTTTTGGTGAGTAGATTGTGAGCAGTCTTTCTATCCCCTCATCGTATGCCAGGAATCGCGAAGCGCAGTCAGAAAATAGACGCTGTAGAGCTTGAATCGATGCGGGCCTATTCATCGCATGCGAGGGTTGCACACGCCGAATAAGTTCCTGCACTGCCTGTTGCAGTGTTGACTTTCGGCTTCCAGCTCCCCCAGCAAGTAGGTGATAATTCATAGCGACTGTGCGAGGCACTCTAATACGTCGCTGTGCGAGAGTAGCAAGCACGCATAGCGGGGCAATGATTCGGTACTCCCAGGGCTCTGGCAAGTCCCTGGCGACCTCCTCTGAAATAGCTTTAGCGAGTCCTTCTAGTTTCAAATTCAGCAGAATATCGGAGTGCGTAGGCATCTGCATGACTTTGAGGTCCTCTACTTTACCTACTTTAAAAGGATGCTCTGCCGCTGGCACCATTTCACAAAAAGACTCAAACCCAACAAGTAACCCGGATCGACGTGTATCAAAGTATCTGTCTGCGTTATCAATTTGATTCTCAGCGGCATCATCGTACTTTTTCCCCTTCATCGACCAAGAGCGAAAGACGTCCATGCATCCAGCGCGGTGACAGATTGCCATGATGCGCCACCATTGTTGATAACCACAATCGGGGTCAATGCGATAGATGTCCTGCCTGATTGCCGGTGCCCATTGCGGCTGATAGTAATCAGCGTCTCCCTTAATGACTGTCAGCTCCGGCGGCTTGCGCGTTTGGCTCTCAAAGTAAGAGCGCCACTCTTCAGGCAGTGTCGGGATCTCGTCCTCACTATCTAAAATTTCTGACGGAGGAATTATCCACTCATACGATCCAGAGTATCTCTCATCTGTATAGTGTGATGGCGGAAGCAGGCAGTAGTGTGTGCCTGTGCGTAGCTCGATGCCAACGCTCTGACTTAGATCGCAGTGCCTCTCACCTGACGCACGGAAAAGATACCCGCGCCCGCCTGACGGTGTCTTATACGTCACTGTCTCAGGCAGTCTCCCGAGTGCAAGCTCCAGGTGCTCCAGGTGCTGCATACCGCTAACTGCTTTTGCTGGCCCCTCAACATCGAGCAGACACCATTGCTCGCCGAGCACAAGGGCGATGTTCACACCGACGAGCTGATGCGCATCTTTATCCGTGTACACACGTGCGTCCGCCTTCCACCGTCCTATTGGTGTCTTACGCTCTGCCATTATCTTAATGATTTTGCCGCCTAATAGCAGAGCTTCGTGCATAGGTGTCCTCCTGATTGTGGTGCATGTTGCCAATTTTTTAACTATGTGGCAAACACGCTGCGAAGAAGAGAGGAGAAAAAATGTTCACTGTTGAAGAAGGTATCGTTCAGAGAAAACTATTTACAGTCATCTATGGGCAACCTGGATCAGGAAAGACTCATCTTGCATCACAAGCTTCCAGAGCGCTCATTTGTGATCTTGAAGACGGCTCATCATTTCTTGATACCCATCGCGTAAAAGTTGCTGGTTATGAAGATCTGATCAAGTTTATTAAATGGGTTGGAGACACCAACTATCACACAATCGTGCTTGATAGTTTAACTGCTATCGAACGCTATGCGACCGCGCATACACTAAAGAGCACAGGATGGCCGTCACTTGAAACGCCAGGCTATGGACGCGGCTATGCAGAGATGGCCGACAACGTGAAGAGAATCCTAAACGGTGTCGAGTATCTCCGAGATAGGATGTCAAAGGATGTGGTGCTCATTGCGCACAGTAAGGTGCGCACAGTCATCGACCCGTCTCAGGAGTCCTACGACCGCTGGGAATTCGATTGTCATAAGACGCTGACAAACCCGATTGTGTCGATGGCCGATGCCGTTATGTATATGCGGCCAGCTGTGCGGGCAGTCAGCACTCGTGAATCTAAGCGCACTATAGCTTCAGGCACACGCGAACTTCTACTTGTTGATAAAGGCGGAGCGCTGGCAAAGAATAGGCTGCCGCATATGCCGGAAATGGTCGAGTTTGAAAGTAAATCTGGTGATGAATTAAACGCTCAATATCGAGACTTTTGGTCTGCAGTAAAAGGAAGCACAAAATGAGATTTGTAGTGTCAGAAATCGAAGAATCAAAAGACTTTTCACGAAATGAAATACCGTCAGGGTTTTACCATGTCTGTGTTACGGATGTTGATTTTACTCCGACCAAGAACGGTGCAGGGGAAGTCTTCAAAATTAATTTTGGCATCATGGCACCAGAAACTGAAAAGGGGCATGGCCTGACCGCATTCATCATCTACTCGCACACATCGCAGGCAGCTGTGCGCATTGGGCATGCTGCGCTCGCGGATTTCCTTTTCACTTTGCAGGTCGGCGAATTTTCTTCGGTCTCAGAGCTGAGAACGAAGGTGCTAGCAAAAGAGTTAATAGTTGAGGTCGTTAATGAAGAAACCGACCTTGGCACATTCCCAAGAATTGCTGACTACTGGTCACGCGGTGGGCGTCATCGCAGCGGAGATCGTGGATTAAAAGAAGTTAATCTAACCAAAACCAACAAGTTGATAAAGAAAAAAGGCAGACAATCGTCAGTTACGAACGTTGATTTTTGATGTGATGTCTTCATAGGTAAATGAGGAAATTTATGGACATGAGCGCAATTGATGAGATGCGAGTATCAGAGCTCAGAGCTCTTGTAGAAAAGCTTGCAGAGGAGAATAAGGAGCTGCATGAGAAGATTAAGGCCGTGTCTCATGTAGATGATATTCTAGTGAATGCAAGAGCTGCTGACTTGTTCGCGTTACTGCACCCGAAGCTTGGTGGTCTCATTGCTGCTAAGGCCGTCACTGTTGCTTATGACGGGCTATTTCCCCACCTGTAGACACTGTTAAAGCTCGGGAGTAGTCTGCCGTCATGAGAGACCTCTATGACGGTGCAAAGCCTTTTAACGAGTACGCTAAAGCTGTGTTGAAAAGACCAGCTAACAAAAAGCTTGCCACTGGCAAAACAACCACCACTAAAATACCCATTCCACACAGTGACCACCGCAAAGTGCCAGAGAAGAAAGTACAGGCAGAGATACTTGACTGGCTACGGGGTAGAGGCTGGTGGGTCTACAAGGCTAAGGCCGTCAATCTTGTAGGCTCAGGTGATGAAGCAAGATTAGCAGTCACAGATAGAGGTGTGCCAGATATCTTAGCCGTGAGCCCTACTGGACGCTTTTACGGCATCGAGGTCAAGGCAGCCTCTGCAACAGCAAAGACTGACCAACACCAAATCAGACAGATCACAAGATTAAGAGAGCTTGGTGTGTCTGCATTCTACGCGCACAGTGTCCAAGTAGTTGATGACTACCTAGCTTATGAGGAGAGAGGCGGGTCAAGCTGGCCACTCATTCCGACACTAAAGCAATGGGAGCATTTCAGGTCTACAAAAGAATGGCCAGAGCGTTAGCCCTGGCCCGGTATGGAGTTGTCCTGATGACTCCTCATCTTATCCTTATTCCGCCTGATGTGTAAACGTCGATGCTCAAGAGCTTCTAGTGCCAGCCATATGTATGGCGGTGGCTTATGTGAACCACACTCCCATGCAATCACTGTGCTAGGAGAGATACCAAGCTTTTGAGCCAGTCTCTCTTGAGTCATGTTGTTGAGGACTCGCCAGTGCGCTATCTCGCTGTCGAGCCTTGGTCGTCTTCCCATTAGTCGTCGTCGATCAAAATTATATCAAAGCTTGCGTTGACTGCCGTGTTATTTGCAGAACACGCCGTAACAACAATGCCGATATCTGTTTTCGCGGGATAAGTTAGTCCTGCATAAGGCTCTTCATAAAAGCCACTCGTGTTTGATGCCGTGAATGGTCTTCTGAGTCTTGGCGATTTGCCAAACTCGCGCACGTACACAAAGCCGCTGATCGTGCTTGAGTTGCCCCGATCGACTTCGACACGCAAATTGACCTTTATGCCGATCTTGCCATCTGGCACAGTGTAAACAGCCGCATTACTCTGGTTGCGACCGGGCTGAATGGTCAGGAACACGTTAGCGGTTGTGGTGCTATGGGACACGGTAATAGTACCGATATTGTAGGCTGTGTTGGTTGAGCCACTTGTCTGAACAGAAGCAGTATGCACACGTCTAAAGAGCAGAGAGCCGGTCACTGGTGTAACACCATTTAGCGTGAGCGTCTCGCTTTGTATGAGCCAGTTTTCATCAAGGCCCACGACTGTAACCGTTTGCGCTCCTGTCCCTGCTGCTGCATCATTCGCATCTGTCGAGACGATGCGCAGAGTCTCGGCGTTACCGTCTGGAAATCCCGTATATACGCCACCGTTCTCCCATATCCACTCAGGAACTGTAGCGGTGTCGATATCTCCGTTGCGTCCTGACTTGTTGTTCTTGGCGATGCCGGTGAATCTGCCTCTAGAGAGCTCAAGAATACTAGGTAGCGAACGAGTTATTGTTGCGTCAGCGTCAAGACTAACCTGTGAATTAAGGCTAGCGCTCAGAAGGTTGAACTCACCAGCTATGCACTCAAGTCTGATGACAGTTTGAGGTGTCCCATTGTTGACATATCTGACCCTAAAATACTGTCTCAGGTTTGTCAGTCTGTGTTGCTCTGGGACGGAAGCACTAACATCATATGTCATAGTGCTATCTACATTCACCGCATCGGTCGAGTAGTCTATATAGAGTGTGCCGTTTTGGTCAGTAAAGACTGCGACAGCTACACCAGGATAGCTTGAAACGTCCTCCCAAGGCCCTGTGTACGTCTCTGCGGATCCTAATGGCGTAGTGGTCTTATTGCCTCTCAATACAATATTCATTGTAGCCTCCTAAGTGAGGCCACACTCATCCTTCCAGTGCGTCCTCAATGGCGATAATAGCGAAGCCATTATACACAGCTTTGGCAGCTGACTTAAGAACGCTCACGTCTTCAGACTTAAGCTCTTCGCCTTTAACAATCTTAACGCTGATGCGGGCGAGTTTGACTTTCTCATCAGGGTTCTGTCCTTGGTAGCTGACAGCTCCGAGAGGGTAGACAGCCTCCTCAAGAGTAAGGGGCTCGCCCTTCTCATTCTTGAGTGGTTCACCTTTAGGGGTCTTGAGCACTTGACTGAAGTCAATTTTCATATCTTTATCTCCTATGCATACGGTTGAGCAAATGTAATGCATAGGAGACGTGAGTCAACTGCGCTTTTTCTTCTTATCAGCAGCTACAAACTCCTTAGCTACTTTCTGAGGCACCCCGACCTTTTTAGCAAATTCTTTGTTGTGTGCAGCTGCTTGCATGAGCTTCTTTTGTGCAGGCGATTTGCTGGGCATTTAGGCTCCTTTCAGGGTCTGCAGTTCGGCGTGGAGTTCTCTCACCGCATTCCATAGGTATGGTGTTACTCTACTGTAATCCATGGAATATGTCCCCTCATCAGAGCCGCCCACTGCATTGGGTGTCACTTCTAGCATTTCTTGTGCGATGAATCCTACATCGTTCACTTTGTCTAATTTCCAGGTAAATCTTTTTGCAGATACAGAATTTATTACATCTAAAGCATTTTCGAGCACTTGGATATTTTCTTTTTTCCTTAAGTCTGAACTAGTTTGATAGCTAACGCTATTTGCCGTCGCATGTCGCACGCCGCCAATATCGGCATCTCCGTTATTGAAGAATCTAATATATGTTTGACTTGTCGATGATGGGGTTGCTGCTGTGAATCCAATATCAACAATACCCGCTGTTAAGCTTGCTGATAATGTGTTATGTTGAGCCCAAAAACTAGAAACGTTATGGCCAGCTGTTGTCCTGTTACTTCTTATTAAATGAGAACCGTCGAGTCCACTACTAGGCCCCAGCGTCCAGGCTCCTGCTGCTGTGGCAAAACCTATTTTTCGTTCATTTGTTGTAACAAGAGCGGCACCAGCTGTTTGCGCATCTTGGTAATTAGTAAGAAATGTGACGGATTCATTTCCCGCAGCAGTTGGTCTTGATGTAATGATTGCACTGTATCCTGTTACAGTAGAAAGAGCAGAAAAATACCCAACTCCCTGTAGCCCGTAACTATTTGTGCTAATTCTGGCAACAGAGGAACCGGTAAACACAGCTTGCGACCCGAATTGGCCTGAATCGCATCTTAGGCTTCCTTTGACAGAATGAAATCCACTAGTCAAGTTAGTACTAGGCCCCAGCTTCCAGGCTCCTGCTGAGGAGATAGAGCCAAATTCAGCAACACCCGTATTATTATAGAAGACAAGTGATGAATTACTGTTGTCGTGGTAGATATTCCAACGATTGACCCCGGCTTGCTGCCATCTAAGATTTACATCTTGAGAGGCAGCCGAGTTTATTGCTAGCGTTGCCTCACTTGATGCCCCTGCCGTTAACGTAAATGTATTGGCATTTGCTATGTGGTTACCTGTAAACCCACTAGGCCCCAGCGTGACGGCTCCTGTGCTCCCAATCTGGAATCCCTCAATTGTATCGCTTTCGTTTCTAATCCTGTAACTTCCAAACGCATCTGCAAAAGCAGACCATTTTTTTCCAGAGGCCCCAGTATTGTTCAGGGCAAGAACAGCAGCATTTGCACTTGAGATTTCAAGAACTCTTGCTGAGGCAGAAATAGAGGACGCAGGACTCGCCGTCCCGATGCCGACGTTGCCAGCGCTCACATCGACAAAGAGAGCATTGCTGCCAACGATTAAATCGTCGCTAAAAGTCTTAGCCCCGCCAATCGTCTGGGCCCCTGCGGTCATAACAAAGTCCGCAGTAGTCCCCACGTCTGGTATCGTATATACAGCGCTAGAAGCAGGTGCCGTTGCGCTGATTGTGGTCGTGTTGGTCGTGCCAAGGACGAGTTGGTTGGTGGTTGCGAGTATGTTTTGGGTACTCGTAAAACTGTTCGTTACATTGATGTACGCGCCATTAGTAACCGTGCCAGCATTGCCCGTTATCGAGCCGGTAATAATATTGTTGAATGTCCAATTTCCGGTAATAGTCTCATTGTCGGCAATGCCTGTTTTACTGTCTATCTGTGTCTGTATGGCGCTAGTCACACCTGACACGTAGCCTATTTCTGTGTCTGTTGTGGCGCTGACCGCCAATGTCCCGCCTGCGCTACTCACAACAGCTCTATTGGCCGTTAGAGAAATTGTAGGCTCTTTGGCATTGAGCTGAGTTTGAATCGAGCTAGTTACTCCCGACACGTAGCCAAGCTCTGTAGACGTGACTGAGCTAACTTCAATGATACCTCCAGCACTTGACTGGAGCGCCCGAGATGCCGTCAGAGCCGCTAGCTTTGAGTAGGCAATGGCAGCCGAGCCACTTACATTTGCATCAGCTATTAGGGCAAAGCTAGGTGTCGTCCCGTCTGTGACGAGCACTTGATTAGCTGAGCCTACACCGAGATCTTTAATAGTCTTTCCACTGGTGCCATCGAAGAGAACGACACCGTTGTTGACGCTGAGCACAGGCCCTTGCACATCACCCGAGCCACCGCCACCACTTACTGGGTAAGATGAGTAAGTCATTAGTTTGCATCTCCCTTACCTGTGAACCATGCCTGAGCCGTCCCAACACCGCTCGTAAAGTTGTAGACAAGTCTCACATAGCGAGCGGGCCATTCCGTCAAGTCGGCAATGTGCACACCACTGTTAGCGTTGACGCCGAGCACTGAGGACAAGGTCACATCGGTAGCATCTGACTTATCAGGGTCATTGGCTGCCTGGATGTTGACTTCTCCAACGGGACTGGTACCGCTCCACACAAAGCTGAAGCTACCCTTTGTTAGATTCAACATATCGAGCCATTCACCCTCAATGTTGCCGCTCATATCTGCGTCTTCAAGATAGCGCTTCTTTAAGGTATTGAGTCCCATTTAGTCCTCTCTTTGCTGTCGATTAGATGCGTTCATCTCTCTAAATGATACAAGTTGACTCGTACCCATGCGAGAGCCTGGCTCTTGTTGCTGTTGCTGTGCACCTTCTGTGATTTGCGCAAGTGTTGCTAAGTAGGCAGGAGTCAGCGCTTTGACTGCTGGGAGTCCGAGTAAGATAGAAAGCTGCACTCTTGCGTCAAATGGTATCTCTTTCTCTCCCATCAACTCGGTTGCAACTGACTGCACAACAGAGTCATACACTTTTGGGTACACCGCCTTGACTGCTTCAACAGTCTCAGGTTGCAGGTCACCGGCTTCAAGCTCTCTAAAGATAGTGCGTGGGTTCTTCACCGCTTGTACATAACGGGCATACTTATCAAGCTCAGCAAAGCTAGGGCTGTATTCGTCTGATGGTATGAGCGGATTAGCGAGTGGGTCGCTTGGGATCTTGCTCTGTAGAAATGCCACACCTCTTGCGGATGTCTCAAAAAGTTTCTGTACAGCTACGGGTGACTCATCAGCTGACTCAGCACCTACGGCATCATAGATGCGCTCATAGAGCCCCGCTGGGTCTCCTCCAAGCTCATCTAGATGCTCTTTGTGTTTGATGAAAGCTTTTTGGTCATCTTCCACAGTGCGGGGCTGGTCGAATCTCAGCGCTTCTCTGATAGTCGCCTGTCTCACCCCTTGGACTACAGCTCTAGTTTTGTTCCTCTGAGCAGCAAGCTTATCGTTAACACGACGGAAGGCGGCTGCTGATCTCTGCGAAGCTTTATCAAGGCCCTGTGCTGCATTCTCTAGTTGATAGATGAATCTGAGGCCTGCTCTCGGATTGGCAATGACGGCGCCACCGAGTGCACCTAGAAAGGTTAGGCCTTTGCCTTCAGTAGAGTTTTGATCGATGAGCGCCCCGGTACCGAGGCCACCTAGCAGTGCACCGTGTAGACTCTTACCAGTGAAAGACTCCTTAGAGTTTAGCCATAGGACAGCTGCTCTTTGCTCTTTAGCTATGTCTAGGGCCTTGTCAAAGTCTGCCTTGGTCTGCTTCGCTTTCGCAACAGTCTGGGCCATCTGCTCATTAAACTCATTGATGCGAGCCTTGTAGCCCTCTAGTCTAGCAATCTTGTCTGTAATGAATTGAGAAGTCTCTTTGTCAGTTTTTGTTGCTGACTTGCTAAGCTCCTTTTGTAGACGCTTAATACCGTCAACAATCTTCTCATCACTGACAGGTTTTAGTTTGCCAACCACCTCATCAACAGCTGACTGGAACCCGTCTAATGCTCTGCGTTTCTTCTCTTTGCTTGTTGCCTCAGTGTTGCGCAGAAAGTTAGAAATCTTTGAGTAGTCTGGGATGCGCTCAAAGCTTCCCCCCTTTTTGACATACTCAAAGAAGTTTTTGTCAAAGTCTCTTGTTGCCCCGATCAGGGTACTCAGATTGTCAGCACGCTCAGCAAGAGCAGAGCCAAGGTCACCGAAGATGTCAGGGTCAACACTCGCCTCTTTGAGCTTGGCCCACACAGGGCGCAGTGCCTTGATGGTAGCGAACTGAACTGGATTAGTTTCTTTGAGGAACTCCATGTTCTTGGCGAACAGTGCAGTATTCTCTGCAAGGTCATTCTTTGCCCTGATAATGGAGTCAGATATTGCCCCGAGTCCTTGGCCAGATGCTGCAGATTCTCTGAGGTCTTTAGTAATAGCTGAAAGCTGAGCTATGGCACCTGGCTGATAGATTGTCCCCTCTTCGAGGTTAGCTTGCTTAAGAGTGTTCTTGATAGCGTCCATCTCATCAGCAAGAGTGATGGCCTTATTTCTGGCCCTATCTACAATCTCAACACCAGCAGCACGCTCAGCATCTTTTAGAGTGTTGCCTTCAATCTTTGAGACCTTGTTTGCTATTCCCCCGCCTATGTCCTCATCAATGAGCTCTCTTTGCAGCTTAGCAGCTGCCCCAGCATCTTTTGAGAGCTGTTCAGTGAAGTCTCTGACCACATCGAAGTTTTGAGTGATCTTTCTGTTGAGGGCCTCGGGGTCTGTCATGTTCTCGATAACAGTCTTACGGAATTCTCTATTACCCCTGTTCCAAAGCTTTTGAGCGTCCTCATCAATCTCAAACTCAGCACGTGAGAGCTTGACGGCATTGCCGTACATCTCACTGAGTCGCCCTGCTAATGCTGCTGCGGAGTCAGGTATGGCATCAGTCTCAGATAATGCTTTGAGCCCTTTGGTGATGCCGATATCAGCACCCTCTAAGGCAACACGGCCAGCTCCTGAGAGCCCACCGCCGAACATAGCACCGAGGCCCACATTGGCCATGGCCTTTTGAGCTGTGAGGTCAGGGTCCTGTAGAGCAAACTCAGAGATAGTCTGACCTGCCCCAATGAGTGCACCTTCTGCGGCCCCTCCAACAATAGCTTGTTGAATGCGTCCGCCGCGGGTCAACACACCGGCAGCGTCAACAGCCTTTGACCGAATAGCAGCGCTTCTACCGAGCTGCATAGCGGCCTCAGCTGCCGCACGGCTAGGAGCTCCTAAAGCTCTTAATGGAGCTGCTGCAACACCAGTAGGCGCGAGTAATGAGGCAACACCGCCGCCGATCTCGCCAACAAGTGAGGCCACTTCATTACGTCTCTGTAGCTCAAGCGCTGACTCGTCTACACCGCCGAGCCTTAGGGCCACATCAGAGAGACCAAGGGAGGCGCCGCGCAGTGCGCCGAGAGTTGCGGCCATAACTGGCCGATCTCCGTAGGCCTCCTCTTTGATGGTCTGTATTTTCTCTTGTGTGCGTCTTTTAGATTCTTCTGTTGTTAAATACCTGAACCCCTTTCCTATGAGGTCTGACATCTCATCAGAAAGAACTGTGCCTTCCTCGCCGTTAGGGGCAACGACAGGAATGCGCACACCTTGCCGGAATCGGTAGTTGCCGGTAGCCAGAGCGTCATTGACAAGATTGTCGGCTACATCAACAACCTTGCCTTGAGACTTGTCATACAGTAACGGCATCCGTTACCTCCGGCCAGATGGGACAAATGTCGAACTTATTTCCTCAGGGTTTCTATCTTCAGGCGATTCAATGATAATCACATCAACAGGGTCAATGCCTGACCTCTTGCTAAGACCCTCATAGCGCTTGTCTACCTTACGCTGTTCAATAAGCTGCTTTTGATAAAGAGCGTTAGCAGTGCTGTAGAAATCTTCCCTTTGCTCAGGATTGAGGCGCTTGCCGTCTATTGTCTTATTATAGAGGTTTCTTATCCTATCAGGCACACCAGCAGCATTCTGAGCGTTTGCAAACTCACCTTCTCTAACAACAGAGCCAGGATCGAGCATTTTCATATAGGAGAAGATAAAGGCGAGGTCGCCACCGGCGCTATCTTGCTCCTTAGCAGCCTTCAGAGAATTAAGACTTGATTTGCGTTTGCCTGTTTCAAGAGTAACCGGGTTCTTGTTGTACTCATTTCTAAGTTTTGAGGCCTGGTCAAAGACTTTCTCTGATTTCTCACCAGCAGCAGCAGCCGGGCTTGCAAGCTGTGTAGTCGTTCGGATAGTGGATTTGTCTGCCTCGATCTGCTGCACTTTTGCGAGAGCTTCCGCTTTCTGCATTTGCAGCTGACCGATAAAGGACTGAGCTTGTGCTATCTCAGCATCGGTTTTGAGGTATCTACTTAACTCTATAGCCTTCCGCTCTGCCTGTTCTAGGAGCAGTGACCTCTTCATGTTGGTAGCTTGGACTTTGTCGTCATACATCTTATCTACATCAAACATCATTTGTCTGGCCATTGTGGCCCTTTGACCCGCTACTCTGATCTCGCTTTCTTGGGCTGCTATGTCTCTGTCGATAGCTGCATTGATGATGTTGAGGGCTGCATTCTGTGAGCCGCCTGTAAGAGCACGGCCGAGCTCTCCCAGTCCTATGGCGATGCCTGCCATCACTCTCTTGCCTGTAGAGTTTCCGTAGTACCTGTCCGGATCTACTTTCTTCTCACTAAACTCCTGTGTCAGTCTCTCGTAGTCAGTCTTGACTTTGTTGACTGCGTTTGCTCTCTCGGATTCGATCACATTGTATTCAGCTTCAACAGTCTT
>Ga0208160_1000822_pt1 | contig 13840 bp, 24 predicted proteins | sample CB_VirMetaG_FD_184536 | JGI IMG/M metagenome (GOLD analysis project Ga0208160, IMG submission 184536) | Freshwater to marine saline gradient viral communities from Chesapeake Bay - CB_1504_1 Viral MetaG (SPAdes) (version 4) | ecosystem: Environmental > Aquatic > Marine > Coastal | place: USA... | reverse complement strand
ACTTTATTTGTTCAGCAAGGTGGAACGGCAGCTTTAGCAACTTTTCAAAGCTCTACAAATCAAGTTGATATAAATGCAAATGGAAATATAAGCGGGGTTGTTGATTTAGTCCTGAGTGGAGCTATAAGAAAGAGTTCTTTTACATACACTTTACCGAGTGCAAGTGGTACGTTAGCTCTAACAAGTCAATTACATGATGCAGTTACATTATCAACTATTGGTTCAACTCCAAATGCTAATGGTGCAACATTAACAGGGCAAATATTAAATTTACAACCTGCAAGTGCAAGTTTTGGAGGGGTAATAACTACAGGAACGCAAACGATTGCGGGAACTAAAACTTTTACTTCAAATAGAACTATTTTTCAAAATAGTGATGCTATTCAAGTAGAATTTTTAAATACATCTAATTTATCAAATAAATTAAGTATTGGTTATGCTTCTAATGGTATTATATTATCTTCAACAGGACTTGATTTTAGAGTTGGTGGTTTAACCACAAGTGCTTTACTGATTGCTTCTAATGAAAACGCTACTTTTAAAGAAAACTTAACGGCAAAATCATTTATTAAAACAAGCGGAACTTCAAGCCAATTCTTAATGGCAGATGGTAGCGTTAATACAAGTGTATCTCCAAGCGGTGCTTATTTGCCATTAACAGGTGGTACGCTTACAGGTGCATTGAATGGAACAAGTGCAAAGTTTTCAGGTAATGTAAATGCAGGTACTATATCAGGAAATTTAGAAGTTGGTTATGCAGTTAATCAAGGATTATACAAGCTAGATGTTAATGGTACGGGGAGGTTTAGTGGGTCTTTAGTATTAAATTCAAATAATATTACTGCTATATTTGTGGATGCTGCTAATTCAAATTATTCATATACTCTACAAAACTATTTAGGTCAATTTAGATTATATAATGATAATACAAGTACAACAGTATTAAACTTTGCCTCAACAGGAGCAGCTACGTTTTCTAGTAGTGTGACGGCAACAGGAGATATTAGGTCAAATGGCATTTATAGAGATTATCAAGGTGAAGCATTATTAGAAACAATTGGTTCAGTAACACAGTTAGGAAGTTCAGGAGCAGGAACACCGAGAGAATTACAATTCTTTGCAGGTAATAGTGCTGCAATGTACATTAACACTTCACGTAACGTAGGTATAGGGACAACAAGTCCAACAGCCCCATTATCTGTCAGAGCAAACACAAGTGGAGATGGTATTAAAGTATTAGGAAGGTCAGATGGATTTGGGTTTCTTTCGTTTAGAAATAGTGGAGATACTGTTACAAACGGGGAGATTGGTATAAGCGATGCTCAAAATATGTTATTTTATACAGGAGCATCTGAACGTATGCGCATTACCTCAGGTGGTAACGTACTAATAGGTAAAACTAATGAAGAAAGTTACAAGCTAGATGTTAATGGTACGGGGAGGTTTAGTGTCGGAGTTATAGCAACGCAAGGGATAAATATAACAAGCAATGGTGCTTTCTTTAATTCAGCTAATAAATTTGGTATAGACCAAAATGGAATAACTTCAAGATTTTACTCAAATGGTTCAGACGCTTCTACAAGAGGGCAATATGAATTTCACATAAATAGCTCAAATGGTTCTTTAGATACTATTGCTTTGGGGATAGCCTCCACAGGAGCAGCTACGTTTAGCGGAACAACTGCTGAATCAGTAACATTTAAAACATCAAATGCAACTACTATAAACATTCCTTTAATTTATAATAATTCTACTGTTGTCGGATATATTGGAACTCAAAATGGATTAATGACAGGTGGTGGAACTGGTTTTGGTATCCGTTCTGAAACCGATATAAAATTTGGTATTAGTGGTGGAACAGTAGCTTTAACACTTGCAGCCTCCACAGGAGCAGCTACGTTTTCGAGTAGTGTGACAGTTGGAGCATCAACAAATGCAAGGCTTGGTGTAAGGGGCACAACAAATGATTCAAGTGCTTATGCTTTTGAAGCTGCCAATTCAAGTGGTGCAACTTTATTTATAGTAAGAAACGATGCAGCAGTATTTGCACAAGGGATTTATAATTTTACAACAGGTTCGGGTGCTAATGTTGTTGTATTTAGCGATGGTTCTTTGCAGCGTTCGACTTCGTCCTTAAAGTATAAAAAGAATGTAGAAAATTATACTAAAGGATTAAAAGAGGTTATGCAAATGCGACCAGTAACCTATAATAGTAAAAATGAAAATGAAACGCAAACTTTTGCTGGTTTAATTGCAGAGGAAATCCATGATTTAGGATTAACAGAATTTGTACAATATGCAGAGGATGGAAGTCCAGATGCATTATCATATTCCAATATGGTTACTTTATTAGTAAAAGCAATACAAGAATTATCAGAAAAAATAACACAATTAGAAAACAAATAATTATGAAAACAATACAATCAATCCCTACATGGGTAAAAGGTCAAGCAGTAACAGCTACCATTTTTAATCTACGCCCTATCGGTGGCGAACTATTTCAAAGTGCTAGTTTTTACTATTCATTATTAGATAGTGATTTAGTTATGGTTGCAGAAGGTAATTTAACGATGTCAGGCGAAGCTTATTTGGAATGGGGTAATGATGATGAGTACGCTTATAATTGGGGTGCTGAGCAGCTTAATTTAGTTATTACAGGCGATTATGTAGCTCCAGTAATTGAATCAGTTAATGAGCCAATTGTAGATACTTTAAATGAGGTTATTGAGCCAATTGTCAATGAATCCTTGACAGTTGAAGATTAGAGTATTAGATACCGAGCTAAAAGTCGGAAATATTTCACGAAAAATTAATTCGGTTAATATACTTTCTTTTAGATACGACTTGTTTTGTGAAGGCGTAAATATCATTTGTCAAATATGCGACGCTAATAATTGTATTTGTTTCGAGGAAAGTATATTTATAAAAAAAGAAACGCTTGATAAGTGGGGCAAAGATGACAATTTTATAGTTAATGAGTTGTTAATACGATTGGGATTAAAGAAATACACAACCGACGAACAAGGAAATAAAAACATTAAAAAATGAGTAATTTAATAGCGATTAATTTTAGCGAATATTCACAGCCAAAGTTCACTGAAAAGAAGAATCAGGACTGGGTATCTTATGGCGAAGATAATAAATTCCCTTTTCATTTGCTTTCATTGCTTAACACTTCGGCAAAGCATAACGCTATTGTAAACGGTAAGGCTAATTACATTGCGGGTGGTGGTATTGTATTTGATGACGAAGCTAACCAATATCTAGTTGAAAAGCCTATAAATAGGTCGAAAGAAAATATAAACGATATTTTAGATAAAATTACTTTAGATATTGAAACTTTCGGGGGTTGCTATCTTGAGATTATTTACAACCATTTTGGTGACGCTGTTAGTTTATACCATATTGATTACGCAAAAGTTAGGTCTAATCCCGATAATACTTATTTTTATATTAGCGACGATTGGGCAATAAAAGCGAAGCCTGATAATATCGAAGCAATTTCGGGTTTTAATCCCGATAATAAAGTAGGTAAACAATTAATTTACTTAAAAGAGTATCGTCCAGGCGTTAATACGTACACGCTACCAACTTATCAAGGCGCTTTAAATTACATCGAGTTAGATGTCGCTGTTAGTGAATTTCATTTGAACGCTATTCATAACGGAATGATGCCTTCAAAAATGCTATCGTTTAACAATGGTATCCCGACCGAGGAAGAACAACGTAAAATAGAACGTCAAGTAAAAGACAAATTTTCAGGTGAAAAGAACGCTGGTAAATTTATTATTAACTTTAATAACGACCCCGCAAAAGCTCCGACCGTAATTGACTTATCCGCTTCCGATTTGGATAAGCAATTCGATATGTTAAATAAGACCATACAACAAGAGATATTTAGCGGACATAGGATTACTTCAGCTTCTTTGTTTGGTATCTCTCAAGAGGGCGCATTAGGTGCAAGGACTGAAATGCGTGACGCTTACGAGATATTCCAAAATACTTATGTAACTGGCAAACAACAATTCATTGAAAGGTGGCTAGGTTATATTTTACCATTGTTTGGTATTACAGCAGAATTTCATATTAAACACACCGAACCATTAGGTTTTGAATTTAGCGAAGCGATTATTTCGGCTAATATGACACGCGAAGAAATACGCGAAAAGTTAGGATTGCCTTTAGAGGTTAAACCAGTTGCAGTTCCAGAAACTACAAATCAAGCCTTTTCACAACAGGATGATGATTTTGCGGTTAGTGTATTTGCAGACTTTGGCGACGCTCGAAGCGATTACAACGTGATAAAATCAAGACGTGTTCAATTTGATGACAATTTCGAACCAATACCACACCAAGAATTTGCGGATATTGATATTATAATCACGAATGTTCAAAGTGGGATATTGGATTTATTGCAAAAGAATCCATTAACGACAGTTGACGATATGGCAACCGCTTTGAAGGTAGATAAGCAAGTCATTATCGGGTCTTTGTCTACTCTTGAAAATAACAAGTTAATAAATGTTAAGCCTTTTAATGATAATGGTAGCGAAGTTATATCTCGCGAGATTACGGACGAAGGTAAAAAGCAAAAGTCAGCACGTAAACCAATTGCGGATATTCAAATCAGATATTCATACGAGGTAACTCCAGGACTTGGCGCACCAATTATTCCAACGACTAGGAAATTCTGTGAAAACTTAATCACATTAGACAAGATTTATTCACGGGCAGAGATTCAGCAAATAAGCCAGAGGTTAGGTTATTCGGTATGGCAAAGGCGTGGCGGATTTTATACTAATCCGAGAACACAAGTAACCACACCATATTGTCGTCATCGTTGGGTTGAACAAGTTGTAATTAAAAGAAAATAATGAGCGCGAACATTTTATTTATAAGCGAAACAACGCTAAAAGATAGGTCACTATTGCAAGATAATGTAGACCCTAAGCTAATAAGACCAACTATCAAGCAAACGCAAGATATGTATATCGAGCCAATTTTAGGTACTGGCTTATATCAAGAATTGCAAACACAAATTGAAGATGATTCTTTGACTGTTTTAAATAAGAAGCTTCTTGACTTATACGTGACCGATTGTATTTCTTGGTATGTCGCAAGTGAAATGGTAATGTCATTAGGGTTTAAGATGACAAACAAAAACGTGCTTAGAAAAAATAGTGAAAATTCAAACGAAGCTTCACTATCTGAATTGTTCGATTTAATGAATTACTACAAGAATAAAGCTGAATGGTACTCGCAAAGAATCACGAATTATCTTTGTGAAAATATAGTCGATTATCCTTTGTATAACAATCCTGGAAGCGGGTCGGATATTATACACCCTAATGGGTCAAGTTATAGCACAGGAATGTTTTTAGGTGGTATTGAAAGAGATTACAAAGATTATTCGGATATGTACCAATCACAATTCGGTGCATTAGGTAAAGATTATAGGGATTAAATGGCAAAGGATTATTCTAATAAGAACGTAGTTAAGTTAAAGACTTATTTAAGCACTGTAAAAAATGACGATAAAGGAAGTAAAAAGTCTATTAAATAATTTAGCAACCGACCACAAGCAAATTAATGACTTTGGTTGGGGCGATGTTTGGGAACTTGGCGAAAGTAAGTCAATTACTTATCCGTTAATGTATTGCACAATCGAAAGTTCAAATGTAAGCGGTTCAATATTTAACCTTTCTTTGTCTATTATCTTTGCGGACTTAGTATTCGCGGACGAAAAGAACGAAGATGATGTCATTAGTGACCAAATGCTAGTTTGTCAAGATATAATTGCACAGCTTAGAAGCGATACTTTTGAATTTACGCTAGGTAATTCGGTTAATATTAACTTTTTTACAGAACGATTATCAGACCTTGTGGCAGGTGTTCAGGCTTCAATCTCACTTGCTATACCATACGTTGCTGATAGGTGCGCAGTTCCTTCCGATTACCCTTTAATTGATGCAGGGCAATGACACAAAAGGAATCCGCTACTTTAGAAAAGGTATTTGATGAATTACGAAACTTGTCGCATAAGGTGCAAACTATTGAAGATGCTATTCTAGGAAGTGAGTATTTCGGCGAAGGTTTGAAACAACAAACCAAAAAAAACACCGAAGAAATATCTGCTATTCAAAATAAGTTTAAATACGTTTACTATACGCTTATCGGAGTTGGAATCACAGGCGGGTGGCAAATAACGGAATTAATTAAAAAGATATTCCCCGCTTTATTTTAGCACTTTTCAACATTTTAAAAATCTTTCATAATTTCATTATCTTTGTTTAAAAAAAACAAACAATGTTTAGACCGAGATTAAATTCAAATGAATACGACTTGATAAAATCTTTTCGTAATTCAAACGTGGTTGGTATTATAGGCGATAGACACGCTCCATTCACGCACCCAGACTATTTTGCTTTCGTTTATGAAGTCTTTAATAAGTTCCAAGTTTCTACAATTGTAGATATTGGCGACGATACCGACTTTCACGCGATTAGTTATCATGAATCAGACCCAGATGGGGAAAGTGCAGGTAATGAATTAGAACTTGCAAGGCGTGACCATGTTAAATGGCATGAAGCATTTCCGAATGTTTACGGTTGTATTGGTAACCATTCAAGCCTACCAACTCGAAAGCTTCAAACGGCGGGACTTCCAAAGTCGATGTTCAAAACCTATAATGAAATGTTAGGTTATCCCGACGGTTGGAAATGGGCATACTCTCATGAGATAGATAATACTTTATATATTCATGGCACAGGGTCAAGTGGTGCGCAAGGTGCAATCAATCGCGCAAGGGACAATAGACAATCTACGGTGATAGGACATATTCATTCTTTTGGTGGTGTTAATTATTCTGCTTCCGATAGAGATATAATTTTTGGAATGAATGTCGGTTGTGGTATTGATGTTAGGTCATACGCAATGGCTTATGGCAAAGTGTATGCAAAGAAGCCTACTTTAGGTTGTGGAATAGTTATCGATGGGAAAACGGCAATATTTATTCCAATGAATCTTGGGTCTAAAATTTCCTGGTTATGAGTTATATGAAGATACTAGAAGAAAAGGCAATCGAAAATAAAAAGATAAAAGGTTTAATGAAGTTAAAAGCTTTGAAAGAAGCGGAACTTCAAGAAATAGTTATGGCATTAAGAAAATTAATACAGAAATAAAATGATACACGAATATCTTTATAAAACTCCTAATATCGCCTCTAGCGGGACATATGTTTCAGATAGTATTAAAACAAATAGAGTGTTTGAAAGCGGAAGTCAGAGAGACGACGACACAAACAAGCCTTTAGTAAACCATTTAGATGCTTACGTAAGGTTAAGATTTGGCTATTTATTGCGAATGGGTGCAAATAAGTACGAAAAAAATAACTGGCAAAAGGGACAACCAGACGAATCTTCACTTGAAAGCTTACATAGACATTTAGCAAAATATGAACTAGGAGATAGAAGTGAAGACCATTTAGCTTGTATTATGTTTGGCTTACAATTAATAATGAAGAATGAGCAGAAGAATGGAGTTGCAGTTGATGCTTACTATACTCCTATTTAGTAACATATATAAGCATTATTTGTTACGAAACAATAACTAATTCGGTATAAATACGAATTAATATGCAATATAATGCACAAAACTATACACTTTTGTAAGTTATATAATACATTACATTAAAAAGTGCTACTTAATGCACGATTTATTTACATATTAAAAGCATTTAACTTTACATATTATGAAGATAACAGTTAAACGAGAATTCTTTACAGAAACGGAAACTATCGGGTCTATGTTTATTAACGATAAATTCTTTTGTTACACGCTTGAAGATAAAGATAGAAAGCTAAACCAGTTACAAATCGAATCAGAAATCAAAGGGCAAAAGAAATACGGGGTTACGGCAATACCTTCGGGAACTTATCGAGTCATATTAACTTTAAGCAATCGTTTTAAAAGAGTAATGCCAGAGGTTTTAAAAGTCAAAGGATTTGAGGGAATTAGAATACACGGAGGGAATACTCATGAAAATACGGAGGGCTGCATTCTAGTTGCAAAGACTAAGCATATCAATAAACCATTTGGCAAAGTCTTAAATTGGATTCAGGGCAGTACCGAAGTCAAGCTTATAAAAGAGATAAACAAAGCTATTCAAAACAATGAAAGAGTAGAATTGCAAATCATTTATTAAATTTATATTTATGATTGTGAGCAAATTAAAAACTAGATATTGGAAACCAACTCCAAAACTATTTCGTAAAATAGGGGATACGCTACTTGCTTGTTCTACAATGGTAGCAAGTTACTCGATTTATGCAGGTTTTGAATGGGTGGCAATCGTTGCTATCGTTTCTGGGGTCATAGGGAAGTTCCTAACAAACTTTAGCACAGAAGATGACAAATTATAAAGCTTTATTATTATCGTTGCTTATATCGCTTCTAATTGCGTCGTGTTCAAGTAAACGATTTACGCAAACAATTACAATTAAAGATACTATTATAGTACCTTCAAAGATTCAATTAGATACTTTGGTTTTGTTTAAAGATTCAATCGTAACTATTCACGATACTAGCGGTCAAATGGTAATCACTATTCAGAAATTCAGAGATAAATATATAAGGGTACAAGGCATTTGTAAACCTAAAGAGATTATCATTCCTATCACGAAAACAATCACAAAGACAAAGGAAGTCATTGTTAAAAACTCTTTTTATAAGTATTCATTTTATTTATTACTTTTGTTTGTCGGTGCTTATGTAGCGTTTAAACGCTTTAATTAAGTTTTTTCATTGTTGTTTGTTTAAAGGTGGTCATTAATTTGACTGCCTTTTTTTATTTATGACAATTCTATGACAATTCTTTTGTAATATGACTGTATATTTGTTTCAACAACAAAAAGAAAATATCATGCAAATTAAAAAAGCAACAAACATTCAAGATTTAATTTTTAATAAAGGTAAAGTTAAATTAGATTTTTCAGATAAAAAGAAATTATATAAATTAGGTTTTTACAATTCAACTGTAAATAATTCTTTAGAACAAAATCCTTCTATTGAAATAATAAATAAAGGTGCTGAAATATTATCTAAATATTATGGTCGTATAACTCACTATCATTTATGGGAATGTAAATATTCAGGTTTTAGAATTGTATATGGATATTAAAATGGAACTTACACCACAAGAAAAATCAAAGCTTAATTATATTAGGCTTTATGAAGAACAAATAATCTTTAAATTAAATCAAAATAAACAAACAACTTTTAAAAAATTAATGCTATGGATTACAAAGTAAAATTATTAACTAACCCGCAAGGGATTGACGTGCAAACGACAGGAAAAACAGGTATTATTTTAAAGCGATACTTTAAGTTTTCATTGATTGAATTTATCAATGAGTTTAACGAACCAGAAGAATGGTATTTTGAAAACAAAGAATTTGTAATTTTATAAGAAATGGAAAAACTAATTAAAAAGCTAGTCACAATTCAAAGCGAATTGAAAGCACCTAAAGGTCAAAGAAATAATTTTGGTAATTATAACTATCGCTCATGTGAAGATATACTAGAAGCCGTTAAACCACACCTATTAAAGCATGGTTTGTTCTTATCAATTACAGATGATTTAGTCAATATCGGAGATAGATATTACATCAAAGCGACTTCTGTTATTACCGATGGAGTAGACAAGTTGTCAGTTGATGCTTATGCTCGTGAAGAAGAAAATAAAAAAGGTATGGATTCCTCACAAATTTCTGGGGCGTGTGGCTCATACGCTCGTAAATATTCTTTAAATGGATTATTTTTAATAGATGATAATAAAGACAGTGATTCCACAAATACACAAGATAAAGCGCCGGTAAAGATTTCAGCTGGTGAAGCCGTTCAATTAAGTAATTTACTTAATATAGCGATTGCCGAAACAAATGTTTGCAATAATGTAGATAAGTTAAAAGCTATCTGGTCATCTTATCCAATGTTTCATACTAACACGACTTTCAAAGAATTAATAAATAATAAAAAGCTTGAATTTAACAAATAAATTATATACCTTTAAAAACTATGGCAGACGAAAAAAAAATCAGCTTTGGCGCATGGAAGCGACAGACTGCAAAAGGCGAAGTTATTAACTTTGCAATCAATGGAACTCGATATTCGATGTGGGCAAATGGCTACAAGAAAGAAGAAAAGCAACCAGATTTTAATATCTACGTGAATGATTACGTAGCCCCAACGGAAACACAATTAACAGAATCAAAAACAGATTTACCATTTTAAACCATGACAGAAAACGAAGCACTAAACATTTTAGTACAGGTAGCCTTAAAAGCTCAATCATTCGGCGCACTCAAGTTAGAAGAAAGTGTATTAGTAAAGGAAGCAATCGATACTTTCACGCCAAAGCAGGAAGAAGTTGCAAGTGACGAACAAGGCAAAACTAAAAAATTAAAGCCTGTAACGAAAGAGGACGCATTTTAAACCAAACAAGGGAGCGTAAAACCTCCCTTTTTTTATACAACCGACATGACAAACGAAAACAAAAAAACATTATTTGAATGCCTTGAGTCAGATATTAAATATAAACTTGAAAGGGTAGAAGAATTATATCCAAATAGTATCAATGGTATTTATAAAGAACTTCATGAAAATTATTATTTCAGAAAATTAACTTATGATTGCATCATTGATTTATTTTATTATTGTGAATTGAACGACTGCAATCCTGGGACTATTAAAAATTTATTTATAGATACTGAAAATATTTAACAACATGAATCAAGACACTTTAAAATTATGCTATTACGCTTCAGAACTTTACGAATCTAAGAAGATTAGTTCAAACGATATTTACCAATTATTAACGACCACAAATAGACGTATTGGTGAAGTTACAAAAGCAAGGCAGCTAGTTTCATACTTTTTGTACAATCATTACAAAATGACAATGGTGCAAATTGCTAAAGAATTTAAATTACAAAATCATAGCTCAATAATTTATCAGATTGACAAAGTCTTTTATAGCTTACGTACCGACAAAAGAATGAAATACAGGCATGACTTCATGGTCGATATAATTAACGGCGTACAGCGCACCGTAACGCGTGACAGACCTATTTCAAAAGGTATATTATCGGAAGATGACAAAGACTTTATAAAAGCAAACTTATCAAATGATTTCTCGGTAAGTTATTACGCGGATATATTAAACAAGACTAAAGGAGCGGTTAAATTTTATCTTTATAGCTTGAATAAAGAAACGCTAAACGCAACGAGAAAACCTCAAGTAAAATTGAGTAGATTTGTAATTCAAAAAATCGACTATTAAAATGAAATACTTCCTACATGATACCGCAAGTTTTGAAGATGAAAAAATCTCCGAGCTATTTATAAACTTTGGATATGAAGGTCTTGGATTGTTCTATACTTTGATTGAAAAAATGGCACGACAAGAAAAACCTATTAAAACCAACGTCTTAAAACATCAATGCAAAGTTGGTAAAAGACTTGAAAAGTGCTGGGATTTTATGGAAGAAATAGACTTGATTTCTTCAAATAATGGTGAAACTTTCAACAAACAATTGCTAAACTTTGCACAAAAGTATCAGATAAAAAAAGAAAAAAACGCGAAAAGAATTTCACAATGGCGTGAGAAACAAGCAGTTACAGAAAATGTAACGCATTCAGAACGCGAGTGTAACACTCCTAAAGTAAAGAAAAGTAAAGTAAATATATATATGCCAGATATTGATGAAGTTATTAAATACTTTCTTGAAAATGGATTTAAAGCTGATGCAGCGAAGAATGCTTATAAATATTACAATGAATCTGGCTGGGTTGATAGCAATGGTAAGAAAGTTCTGAATTGGAAACAAAAAATGAGGGGCGTCTGGTTTAGAGATGAAAATAAAATAAATACGAATAATTTTAGTATACCAGTAAATTGATTACATTTGACAAACGACAAACGACAATGATAAAAAACTTAATCCAATTTGAAAACGAAATACTTGAATTTCATAAGTCAGGAATACAACGAGGGCAATACGTTGGCTTTAAATCTTTAGATGCTTTATACACAAAGAAAAAAGGGTCAATGACTTTTATTCTTGCATCGCCACACTCTGGTAAAACAGAATTTAATCTTGAGATACTTTTAAACCTTTCAATTAAGCACAACGAAAAGCACGTTATATTTTCACCAGAAACGGGGGACTACAAAGACTTAGCGAAAGAGCTTATAAGTAAATACATTAGAAAACCATTCTTTGCAAGTGACGTGAACGCTTGTAGCGAATCAGAGATTTACAACGCTATTGCTTTTTTAAGTGATAAATTTTATATTGTAGATAACGACGAAAATTCATTTAGCTTTGATGACATTATAAGTCAGGTTAAAATCTTAGAAGCTGAAAATCGAATCAAGATTGACAATATTTTGTTTGACCCTTACAACGAAATCAAACACAATATGGCAGAGTTTGGCAGTCGTCAAGACTTATACATTGAAGACGCAGTCGGAAAGCTTAGACGTTACGCAAAGAAAGAAGAAAAGCATATCTTTATATGCATGCATCCACAAGACCAGCAACCAATAACCGAAAACGGTGTGACTTATTATCCACCACCACACCCTAGACAATCCGCAGGTGGTCAATCGTTCTTTCGTAAAGCTATGGCATTTATAATCTTATGGCGGCCTCCATTCGGTTTTAACGATAAAGATGGACAACCTTACAAAGAAAATGAAACACACGTGATAATCGCAAAGGCTAAGCCAAAAGGTTCGGCAAAGCTCGGAATGTGCAAACTATTCTGGGATTGGAAAAAGAATAGATTTTATGAAGAAATCGAGGGCGTTATTTACTTTGGTCTTGAATACGAGAGTAAAGAAAAATTAAACAAAGAACCTGGCAATATTTCGGTTTTAAGTAGTACATTTGGTAAAGACTTTGATTTTTAAGATATGACAAGCACAAATAAAATACAAATAACAAATGAGGACAATATGGAGCTAATGGCTCGTTATCCTGATAACTATTTTGATTTGGCAATAGTAGACCCGCCGTATGGAATTGGCTTTGATGGCTCAAGAAAAAGCACAAGTAAACACGGTGGAAGAAAAGAATATAAATTTAAAGGTTGGGATAAAAAAATTCCAAATGAAAAATATTTTAACGAATTATTTAGGATTTCTAAAAATCAAATTATTTGGGGTGCAAATTATTTTACTAAATATTTACCAAGTTCAATGGGTTGGTTATTTTGGGATAAAGGGCAAAGAATTTGCAATTCAGATGGAGAACTTGCATACACTTCTTTTCAACAAGCGTTAAGAGTTGTTGAATATAATCGTTGTGAAATACAAAAGTTTGGGGGAGCAATACACCCAACTCAAAAACCAGTTGCGCTATACAAATGGATTTTAAATAAATGCGCAAAAGAAAACGACAAAATACTTGATACACATTTAGGCTCTGGAAGTATTGCAATAGCTTGTCACGATTATGGATTTGATTTAACGGCTTGCGAATTAGACAAAGAGTATTTTGATTTGGCAATGAAAAGAATTAATAATCATATGGCACAAACTAAACTATTTTAAGATATGAACTATAAAGAATTAATAAACGACTTGCAAAATAAGCTAAACGCTTACAAGTTTTTTGATGAAGAAAGACTAAGCCTTTTGAAGGTAGCTTTAGACTTGCAAATAATTAATAGAGCCTTAACCGATTTAAAAGGTTTTGATAACGAAATCAATCAAGCTCAAATATATGTCGAACAGGCAATGAATGAATATAGCAAGATGTATGCAAAGTATGAACTT